>ERZ1026860.99-NODE-99-length-66217-cov-12.630075_pt1 | contig 66217 bp, 61 predicted proteins | sample MGYA00380160_ERZ1026860 | MGnify/ENA primary metagenome ERZ1026860 (study PRJEB33269, sample SAMEA4719796) | human gut metagenome | biome: human-associated habitat; feature: organic feature; material: feces | place: Cameroon | collected 2013-10 ... | reverse complement strand
GGAGGAATTACATGCGAACAGAGGTAAAGAAAGAAGTGAAACGGATCCTGGTGATCTGCCTTGCTGCACTGCTGATGGCGGCTAATATCAAGACCTTTGTCAGAACAGGAGGCCTGTATCCGGGCGGAGCCACAGGAGTGACTATTCTGATCCAGAGAGTCGGGGAGATGTTTTTTCATATAACGATCCCTTATACGGTAGTCAATCTGATATTGAATGCCATACCGGTTTACATCGGATTCCGTTATATTGGAAAGAAATTCACCATGTATTCCTGTCTGATGATCGTGCTCACCAGTGTGTTGACCGATCTGATCCCCGGGACTGCGATCACCTATGATACACTGCTGATCAGTATCTTTGGCGGCATGCTGAACGGACTTGCCATCAGTATGTGTCTTGCCGTGGATGCGACCAGTGGCGGTACGGATTTTATAGCCATTTATTTTTCCGAGAAAAAGGGCGTGGATTCCTTTAATGCTGTTTTATTACTGAATGTAGTGATCCTGACGCTGGCAGGTATTTTATTTGGTTTTGACAAGGCGCTTTATTCGATCATATTCCAGTATGCTTCGACACAGGTGCTGCATGTGCTTTATAAGAAATATCAGCAGCAGACGCTGTTTATTGTAACGGGCAGACCAAGAGAGGTCTGCGAGGCGATCTATCAGGTCAGCCATCATGGAGCCACGATCCTGGAGGGAGAAGGCTCCTTTGAGCATTGCCAGAGAAATGTGGTATATTCAGTAGTAGATGGTTCCAAGAGCAAAAAGGTCATTCAGGCAGTCCGGAAGGTGGATGAAAAGGCCTTTATCAATGAGATGAAGACGCAGCAGCTGACGGGACATTTCTATCAGAAGCCGGCAGACTGACAGGATCGGTTTGGCGAGCTTTTGTGAATTTTACAGAAACAGAGCTCTGGAACAGAGGAACTTCCACACCCACAGCAACAGGAGAACTTTTATAGAAGAAAACATGAATGGAGATAAAAAGTGGACAGTCAGATTTTAATGTCATTTGCAGATGTACCGGAGGAGACAGTGGAACGTTTCAGAAAAACGTTCCAGCAGTCAAAGCAGCTTATGACCTATTACAGCTGCGCACTGCTAGAGGTGGAAACAAAGTTCCGTGTGCTGAACCAGCAGTTTTCCCTGGAGCAGGAGCATAATCCAATAGAAACGATCAAGACCAGGCTGAAGTCCATGGAGAGCATCATGGACAAGCTTTATCGTAAAAAACTGCCCTTTGAGGTGAGTGCAGTAGAAGAGTGTCTGACAGATGTGGCAGGGATCCGCGTGATCTGTCCCTTTATCGAGGATATTTACAGACTGGCAGACTGCCTTCTGCAGCAGGATGATGTAAAGCTGATCAGGATAAAGGATTATATCAAAAATCCCAAGGATAATGGGTACCGCAGTCTTCATCTGATCGTGGAAATTCCCATTTTTCTGCAGAATGAAAAAAAGCAGATGAAGGTGGAAGTACAGCTTCGCACGATCGCTATGGACTTCTGGGCAAGCTTGGAGCACAGACTGCGTTATAAGAAGGATCTGGATGCAGAGCTGTCCTCTATGCTGGCAGCAGAGCTGAAGGACTGTGCCGAAACCAGTGCAAGCCTTGACCAGAGAATGGGCGCTGTCAAGAATACCATTGAGAGGCATAAGGAATAATGGCAGTGGGAAGGCTCATTAAAGCAGGACTGACAGGAGTGACGGTGTTCCTTTGGATTCTCATGGCTGGATTGCTGACAGGCTGTGGAAGCAGGAGCGGTGAAATTGTAGAAGAAGCAGTACAGGATGAGAACATAGAAACAGAAGCTCCCATTTCATTACCGGAAACAGCAGTGCCGTTCCCATCTGCAGTGACATCCACTTCAGCAGCGCCGGCTGTCATGCCAGCAGCGCCCTTTCCGACCGTGCCGCCGGATGCCCCGGTAAGAACTGACGGAATCGATGGCAGCTTTGGAATCGGCAGTGCCTCTATTCTGAGAGGAAAGAATATACTGGTCAGCCTGTTTTTGACTACACCGGACAATACATTTACCGAAGAAGAGAAAAAAATCTGTTTACAGAGACTGAAGGAAGCTGCTATATATATAGAAGAAACTGCTTCCGGTTACGGTGTGGAAACCCAGTTTATTCTGGACTGGAGCGAAGAGGACAGTCAGGATCTCTGTATGGAGAAGACTGTGGACTTTACCATAAGTGATGACAGTGATTTTATGGATGCACTGGACGAAGCCTTTGCACAGTGGACAGAGGAAGATCTTTCTTATGAGAGGCTGCTGCAGGAGTATGGAGCTGACGGGATTGCCACCTGTATGTTTGTGAATGCGCCCGGCAGATCCTATGCGATCGTGTATGACGGGGAGGACAATGTCAGGGAAAGCCTTGTCATGTTTGCAAGGAATGATAAGGGGACAGAAGAGGAGCCTGCAGTTTACGCCCACGAGATCCTGCACGTATTTGGAGCCCATGATCTGTACAGGGGAGAAGAATACAGCAGAGCGGTAACGGATTACATTGCAGCAAGCTACCCGGATGAGATCATGAGAAGTGTAGCCGGAGAAGGAAAGATCAGCGAACAGATCTCAAGAATCACAGCCTATCATCTTGGATGGATCGATGAAATACCAGAAACAGAAAGTTTTCCGGAGCTGATCCGGTAGGAATAAAAAGAAAACATCAGGAGGAACAATCATGAAGATACCACAGATATTTGAAGCCAAGAAGAAAGAAGGAAAGCCGGTTCTTTCCTTTGAAATATTTCCCCCGAAGAAAGAAGCTGCCCTGCAGAATATAGATGAGACACTTTCTCTTCTGTGTGACCTGCACCCTGACTTTATCAGTGTAACCTTTGGCGCAGGTGGCAGTACGGCAAATAACAAGACAGTAGAAATTGCCAGAAAGATCAAAAATGAATATGGAATTGAGCCGATCGTGCATCTGACCTGTCTCCATTACAATAAGGAAGAGATCCGCAGCATTCTGGATCAGTTACAGGAAGCAGGCATTGAAAATGTACTGGCACTCCGGGGAGATATGAATCCCAATATCCCGGTAAAGCATGATTTCCATTATGCCAATGAACTGGTAGAGTATATCAAAACGCAGGGAGATTTCAGTATCAGCGGTGGCTGTTATCCGGAGAAGCATCTGGAAGCACCGGATGCCATTACTGACATCCGTAATCTGAAGAGAAAGGTAGATGCCGGTGTGGATCATCTGGTATCCCAGCTTTTCTTTGATAATGAAGTTTTTTATGATTTCTATGAAAAAACAAGAATTGCCGGCATTGATGTTCCGATCGATGCGGGTGTGATGCCGGTGACCAACAGGGCACAGATCGAGCGTATGGTGACTATGTGCGGGGCAACTCTTCCGGTGAAATTCCAGAAGGTGCTGCATAAATATGAAAATAACAAAGAGGCGCTGCTGGATGCCGGTCTTGCCTATACGATCAATCAGATCGTTGATCTGATCGCCAGTGATGTAGACGGGGTACATATTTACACCATGAATAATCCGGCAGTTGCAAAGAGGATTTGTGATGGAATCAGAAACCTTGTATAACGAAAAAAGAAAACAGGCACTGATCACCGGGGCATCCCGGGGGATCGGTGCAGGAATTGCCATAGCCCTTGCCAAAGAGGGCTATGATCTTATTCTGGTATGCAGAAAATCAATGGAAAGACTGAACGCTATACAGAAGGAAATAGAATTGACTTATGGAGTCAGATGTGAGGCATATCAGTGTGATGTGTCAGATCCGGAGGAAGTAGAGAAGCTGTTTTCTGTCTGCGGAGAAGTGGATGTGCTGATCAATAATGCGGCAATCTCTTATGTGGGATTACTGACAGATATGTCAGTTTCTGAATGGCAGCAGGTAATAAATACAAATCTGAACGCATTATTCTATACCTGTCGTCAGGTGCTTCCCGGTATGATTCACAGGAAATCCGGTAAGATTATTAATGTATCCTCTGTGTGGGGAGCGGCAGGCGCTTCCATGGAGGTTGCCTACAGCGCAGCCAAGGGCGGCGTGAATGCTTTTACAAAAGCCCTTGCCAAGGAAGTTGCCCCAAGCCATATCCAGGTAAATGCGGTTGCCTTTGGTGTGATCGACACCGAAATGAATGCCTGCTTTACCGAAGAAGAGAAACAGGCACTGGTGGAAGAAATCCCGGCAGACAGAATGGGGACTGCACAGGAAGCCGGAGAACTGGTAGCCAGGATCCTGGAGAGCCCTGATTACTTGACCGGACAGGTCATTACCATGGATGGCGGCTGGATCTGAGAACCTGCGGCTGCAGATGGAAATTCTCCCAAAATGCAGAAGTATTTTTGGTGTAACAGGAAGGAGAGACAATATGTATGATGTAGTTATTATCGGTTCAGGCCCGGCGGGCTTAAGTGCATCCATTTATGCGAACAGAGCCGGCCTTAAGGCGGTGACCATAGAGAAAAGCGCCATGAGCGGCGGACAGGTACTGAACACCTATGAAGTGGACAATTATCCGGGACTTCCCGGAATCAACGGATTTGAGCTGGGAATGAAGTTCCGGGAGCATGCGGATAAGCTTTCCTGTGAATTTAAAGTGGCTGAGGTTCTTTCCATTCAGGAAGAAGACGGCCATTTTTTGATTCAGACGGAAAAAGAAAAGCTGCAGGCCAAAACGGTCATTGTAGCGACCGGAGCCTATCATGCGAAGCTGAATGTACCGGGAGAAGAGGAATTTGCCGGCAAGGGGGTATCCTACTGTGCGACCTGTGACGGTGCCTTTTTCAGAGGAAAGGTGACGGCTGTCGTAGGCGGCGGCAATGTGGCTGCAGAGGATGCCGCATTTCTGGCAAGAGGCTGTGAAAAGGTTTATCTGATCCACAGAAGAAATGAACTGCGGGCAGCCCAGACGCTGCAGCAGGAGGTAAAGGAGCTTCCAAACGTGGAAATCCTCTGGGATACCGTGGTAGAGGCGGTGGAGGGAAACATGGTGACGGAGTCTCTTCTTATTAAAAATGTAAAGACCGGAGAGGAAAAGCATCTGCCGGTAAACGGTGTGTTTGCTGCAGTGGGGATCCACCCGGACAGCGAGCTCTTGCAGGAACTGGCTGAGAGAGATGAACAGGGCTATGTGATTGCCGGAGAAGATGGCAGAACGAGCAGACCTGGGATCTTCGTGGCTGGAGATATCAGGAAGAAGAAAATGCGCCAGATCATCACGGCTGCTGCAGACGGTGCCAATGCTGTGAATTCTGTAGAGGAATATTTACGGGCACAAAAGGCTTAGAGTGATATGGAAAATGAAGACACAGCAGCTCTGATCCATGAAAAAACTGTTGTGAATTTTTACAAAATTTTTAAGAAAAGAGACTGTGGAAGTGGAGAAAGCCTTTCGACAGTCTCCTTTTTTCTGTCAGAAAATACAAGATATTGTAGATGGAAAAATTTGCCTTTGAAGATTTGGATATGAAAAAGTGCCGGATTTGCAGGGGTTTCAAGGATGCTGCAAAAAATCGCAGAGGTTGACATCACTTTGCGAAAGTGTTATAGTGTTTTTAACATTTTTGTAACAATTAAGCAGTGAAAGATTTGAAGGAGTTTTGTTATGCAGAAATCTTACGTGAAAATAGCAGCAGGCGTTCTTTCAGCAGCGCTCTTATTTTCCGGTATGAATATGAACAGCTTTGCGAAGGAGAAGACAGATCTTCCTTCCGCAGGTATTGATTTCATCCTTGCTTCCAATGGTACCAGTGTCAAGAACATCAAGGATGAGACAGATGCCAAAAAGGCAGAGCAGAAGGAAAGCAGCACCAGCAGCAGTTCGACAGAGGAAAGTGCTACAGCATCCCCGTCCCTCAGCGCATCTCCACTGGCAACAGCAAGTCCCAAGCTTGATGTACAGCCAATCCAGAAAGAGAAAGTCATCGAAGAAACCGTAACGGCTTCTACCACCAAGACCATCCCCCAGAAGGAAAGAGAAATCGCAGCCAAGAAGGAAGAAGAAGGCTTTAAATCTTTGGTTATCGCCAAAGTGAATGATTATGTAAATGTCAGAAGCATTCCCAGTGAGGACGGAGAGATCCTTGGTAAGCTTTATGACAAGTCCGTTGGTGAATTTATTTCAGAAGACAATGGCTGGTACGAGATCACATCCGGCAGTGTGACCGGTTATGTGAAGGCAGAGTATTGTGTCACAGGTGAGGATGCAGTAGAGCTTGCCAAAGAGGTGGGTACAAGAATTGCCACCGTTAATACCACTACTCTCTATGTAAGAGAAGAGCCCACCACAGATTCTGCAGTGATCGGTATGGTTCCTATTGAAGACGAGCTGCTGGTTACCGAAGAGCTGGACGGCTGGGTTAAGGTAAATATCGAGGAAGGTGATGGCTATGTATCCATGGATTATGTCACCCTTTCCACAGAATTTGTAAAGGCAGAGTCCAAGGCAGAAGAGGAAGCAAGACTTGCCAAGGAAGAAGCAGAGAGAAAGGCAGCACAGGAAGCAGCAGCCAAGGCAGCGAAGGCGAATAAGAAGAACAGCCAGAGCAGCAATCAGAGTTATGCGGCGCCGGTTATTTCAGGAAGCGGCAGTGAGCTTGGCAAGGAGCTTGCAAACTTTGCCTGCCAGTTCGTCGGTAATCCTTACGTCTGGGGTGGAACATCCCTGACAAATGGTGCGGACTGCTCCGGGTTTGTTATGAGTGTATATTCCAATTATGGTGTCAGCCTGCCTCATTCATCTTCAGCAGACAGAAGCGTAGGTGCTGCAGTTGGCAGCCTTGACAGTGCACAGCCGGGTGATATCATCTGCTATTCCGGTCATGTTGCAATCTATATTGGCGGCGGACAGATCGTGCATGCATCAACAGCCAAGACAGGAATTATTATTTCCAACGCAAATTACCGTTCTATCCTTTCTATCAGGAGAATCTTCTAAAAGAAGTCCGGTTCTCTCAGGAAAACAGAAAAATGAAATTACAGAAGTCTGATTCATAAAGAGTCAGACTTCTTTTTTTGTACCAAAACGGGTTGACAAACGATGGCGTGTGCAAGTTACACAAAGCAGAAAAAGAGAGAACTGATATATATGGACGACAGGAAGAAAAGGACTAAAAAGTTATCCACATACACAAATGCCATAAAACAGGCATTTTTGATTTATACACGGAGTTATCCACACTATCCACAGGGAAAATGAGGAACGGACGTTTTGTGTGTTTATGATAAAGAGAACAGGATAGTCGAAAAAAGTCACTTCCCGAAGATGACTAAAATTGTTAGAAAACTGGTATCGTTTTTAAACAAATCATTGAAATTATTGCAAAACTAAGGGGACATGTGCTATAATGATTGAAAGAAATAATCCACGGAAAGGATGATGTATATGAAGTTTATTATTATTGGCAAGAATATTGAAGTGACTCCTGGACTTCGTGCAGCAGTGGAGGACAAGATCGGTAAGCTTGAGAAGTACTTTACACCGGAAACAGAGGTACATGTTACACTCAGTGTCGAGAAAGACAGACAGAAGATCGAAGTTACGATCCCGGTTAAGGGCAGTATCATCCGTTCTGAACAGGTAAGTAATGATATGTATGTATCGATTGATCTTGTAGAAGAGATCATCGAGAGGCAGCTGAAGAAGTATAAGACCAAGCTGATCGCCAAGGAGCAGTCAAGGGGATTCTTCAAACAGGATTTCATAGAGAAGGATTATCTGGATGATGAGGAGGTACAGATCATCCGTACCAAGAAGTTCGATATCAAGCCTATGTATCCGGAAGATGCCTGTGTACAGATGGAGCTTCTTGGACATAACTTCTTTGTATTCTGTAATGCAGAGACAGATCAGGTGAATGTTGTTTATAAGAGAAAAGGAAATACTTACGGTCTGATCGAGCCTGAGGTATAAAATAAAGCGGCCGGTCCGGAGCGATGGAAGGACAGGCGTGACAGGCTCCCTGAGTGGGAGGCTAAATTCAAAAAGATGTGGGGCAGGTGCTCCACATCTTTTTGAATTTCTGAGGGCAGCCGGCATTTTTATTTAAAAAGCTTCCACGACGCATGCTTTTTGAGGTATACTTTTACTATGTTTATCATTCATATTTTATCGCTTTTAATTTTTATATTGATCCTTGGATTTTACCTGAAAGAGAAGCTGACAGACTGTATTCCTGCAGCAGTGAGCCTTCTGATTCTTTTCCTGTATGGGCTCAGCTTTGGAAACCTCCTCTGGCTGACGGATATCCTGGCACCCTTATTTCTGCTGGGAAGTGGAATCCTTGTCTTTAAAATGGACAGAAAAAAGAGAAAGGAGCTTGTCTCCTTTGCCGGGAGGGAGCTGAGGGCGCCCGCTTTTCTGACAGCCCTGATGCTGCTTATGGCTGTGACAGTGTGTGTATCCGGTAAGCTGACAAGCTGGTGGGATGACTATAATTTCTGGGCCACAGATGTGAAGTCCATTTTTTATCTGGATGGCTTTGCGGACAGGTATGAAAACGTGGCGGCAGAATTTGGGGATTATCCGCCGGGAACCCAGATGCTGAAATGGTGGTTCCTGCACCTTTCACCCTCAGAGTTCAGAGAAGGGCTGATGTTTGCAGGATATTATGTCTGCAATCTGGCGTTCCTTGTTCCCCTGCTGGAGCGGATCAGAAAGAAGAACGTAATCACCATGACGATCGGCGCTGTACTGCTGTGGCTGTTCCCTTCCATGGTGGAAGCCTTCTGGATGGACGGATGCTGCGCAGATTTTACCATGGCTGTGATCTATGGGGCATTCCTGACAGCGGTTCTTGACAGAGAGGGGCATTCTTTCCTGTTTTATTACGGAAGACAGGCCTGTTATCTGATGGTACTGGTGCTCTGCAAGAATACAGGGGTGGTCTGGCTGTTCTTTGGACTTTTATTTACACTGCTATATCACTTTCTGCACAGAAGGGATGAAATATTTGCACAGGACCGAAAGGCAGTGAAAAGAGGACTTATAGCTGTGGTATGCCTGCCTGCGCTGACAGAAGGAAGCTGGCTTTTCTTCTGCCTGATGAACAGAAGGGTTGCCAAGCTGACAGGCGTTGCGGTTCATATGGCGACAGGAAGCATGAACATCCCGGATGTACAGGAACAGATGATAGATGCCTTTCTGACAGCCTTCCTGAAATGGCCGCTGCACAGGTATTCCACAGCCATACTGAATTTAAGTCCGCTGATGCTGGTGCTTCTGGTGCTGGTTATTTATGCCCTGCTTGGGATCCGGAAAAAGATAACCGGCAAGGACAGCAGATTCCTGCTTTTGTTTGCCCTGCTGAGCGCAGCGTGCTTTTACAGCCTGAACCTGATCAGCCACCTGACGATCTTTGCAGTGGAAACGCAGTATCTGGAGCCCTTTGGCATGGTGTCCTCGATTGAACGGTACGGAGCCCCTTTTACGATAGGAAGCCTGTATCTGATCGCATATCTTGTACTGAGGTCAGAAAATGCTGTTCGGGGGCTGCTGCTCTGTGCTATACCGGTTCTTCTGACGGCAGATTATCAGGGGTCTTACCGGGCACTGATCGGCTACAGGAATACTATAGAAGAGATCCGGCAGGAGAGAGAAGACATCGTAGATGAAAAGGCAGAGGCCTTTCTGGCGAAGATCGGTGCAGGAACGAGGAAAAGCATCGGCCGTGTACTGTATCTCCGGGATCTGTCGGATATCAGCTGGGTAAGGAATGCCTATGTCAGCTTTGAAGCAGCACCGGTATCTGTGATGTACGGAAATATCAGCGGAGAGACGACGGACAGCGCAGCACTTTTAAAGACGATCGAGGAGTCCCATGCAGGCTATCTGTATGTAGAGCCTCTTGATGAAGAGAATCAGGAGCTGTTTGCACCCTTCATGGACGGAACGGAGTTTTCCTATGACACGCTTTATCGGATCACAGAGAACGATGGAAGGATATTGCTAGTACCGGTAGCATGAAACGTCCTTTCATTTGCTATAATAAATGTGTAAAAGGAAATTTTATGTAAGCGAAAGGGGAAAAGAATGAAGAAAAAGACAGCAGTACTGACGGCGGGCTTCCTGTCACTTGGTGTGCTTGTACTCGCTTCCAATATGATAGTAGATGGTAGGGAAGTGACAAAGGGAAAGACGATACCGTATACACTGGAAATCACGCTTCCGGAAAATGCGGCAGATGGCAGCATGATCTGCTTCCAGCAGGCATCACAGGAAAGCGGAGAAAGTAAGGACAGTGAAGATAAAGCCCATGAAAATGTCTCCGGCAATCTGGTGATCGGGTACAATCAGGATACCGGCAGACCGTCCGTTTTCTTTACCGGGCAGGAAGAGATCATCCTGAATGAAAAGAATGAGCTGGTCTGGAAGGACTGCAGGCAGCCGGTTATCCTGACAGATAAGATCCAGGTCGTATCAACACCGGATTACAATTACCGTTTCCTGATGAAGGATGCAGAGGGCAGGGAACAGATCCTTTCCTTTTCCTATGCAAAAATGCAAAGGATGCCGGATCAGGCAGTGACGGTTTCGGAAGAAGGCACTCCCATCGTGAACGCAGCTTATGTGACAAGGATGAAGGGAACCACACTTTTGCAGGGAGAGATCAGGAATCTCATCGAAAATGGCTATGAAGAGCTGGCAGACTTCCTGCAGAAGCTGGCAGATGAAAAGATCGCTGTTTCAGCGGACGGCTCCGTGGTTCCCGAGGGAGAAATGCTTCCGGCAGGCATGGTACTTCTGTCAGCGGCAAGTCCTGTGAGCCGTGTGAATGTCAGTGATGAGACACTGTATTCCTGGAGCGCCTTTTTTGACAAGATCGAAGAGATCCGTAAGGAAGAGGAGTGGCAGGCCTATCTGGAAAGCCTGAGAAGCCAGGAAAAGAAGGAAGAAGCGTCAGTGACAGTGCCTGCTGTACCGGCAGCACAGGCACCGGCAGGAACGGCGCAGCCGACACCGATAGAACCTACACAGGTACCAGCTACGCCTACCCCCACGATGCCGAGTACAACATCAGGTGTGTGACAACATATCTGAAAGCTTCAAAGACGTTTCGCTCTCCATCAGAACGAAGCGTCTTTTTCAGCTTCACGTCCAGTGGACGAATGCCCTTTCAACAAATGTCTTTTCTGTGAATTGTGATTGCAAAAGTAAAAGCCCTATGTTATAATGATTTCTGTGGCAATGACAAAAAATTAACAATCGTTGCAGACAGCCGGTAAGGCTGAAATTTTATACAAAATGATTCAAACGGAGGAAAGAAATAATGGCAAAGAAAGTTGTTTTAGCCGGTGCATGCCGTACAGCGATCGGTACCATGGGTGGCTCTTTAAGCACAACCCCTGCTGCTGAGCTTGGCGCAATCGTAATCAAGGAGGCACTTCAGAGAGCTGGAGTTGCTCCGGAAGCAGTAGATCAGGTATACATGGGATGTGTTATCCAGGCTGGACTTGGACAGAACGTAGCCCGTCAGGCATCTATCAAGGCAGGACTTCCGATCGAGGTTCCCGCTGTTACCATGAACGTTGTCTGCGGTTCTGGTCTGAACTGTGTAAACCAGGCAGCACAGATGATCATGGCAGGAGATGCTGACATCGTTGTAGCAGGCGGTATGGAGAACATGTCCCTGGCACCCTATGCTGTTCCTCAGGCACGTTATGGATATAGAATGAACAATGGTACTTTAGTTGACTGCATGATCAAGGATGCCCTTTGGGATGCATTCAATGATTACCACATGATCACAACTGCAGACAATATCTGCAGAGAGTGGGGACTGACCAGGGAAGAGCTGGATGAGTTCGCATTAAAGAGCCAGTTAAAGGCTGAAGAAGCTCAGAAGAACGGTGCTTTCGAGAACGAAATCGTACCTGTAATGGTTAAGAAGAAAAAAGAAATGATCGAGTTCAAGGTAGATGAAGGACCCCGTCATGGTTCTACCATCGAAGGACTTGCAAAGCTCCGTACCATCAATCCTGACGGATTTGTTACTGCTGGTAATGCATCCGGTATCAATGATGGTGCAGCAGCAGTCGTTGTTATGAGCGAAGAGAAGGCTAAGGAGCTTGGCGTTAAGCCCATGGCTACTTTCGTAGCTGGCGCACTTGCAGGTGTAAGACCTGAGGTTATGGGTATCGGACCTGTTGCTTCTACTAAGAAGGTTATGGCTAAGACAGGCATGAAGATCGAGGACTTCGATATCATCGAGGCAAACGAAGCATTCGCAGCACAGTCTGTTGCAGTAGGTAAGGATCTGGGAATCGATGTTGACAAGCAGCTCAACCCCAATGGTGGTGCGATCGCTCTTGGACATCCTGTTGGAGCTTCCGGATGCCGTATCCTTGTTACACTGCTTCATGAGATGCAGGCAAGAGGAGCTAAGACAGGTCTTGCAACTCTCTGCATCGGCGGTGGTATGGGATGCTCTACAGTCGTTAAGATTGAAGACTAAGCATATTTTAAGGAAAATAAGTAAGCAGGCTTAACTTTTTAGGTCTGCTTACTTCTGTGAACAAAATAAAAAGGAGTTAATACCATGGAATTTGTAACATATGAGCAGAAGGGTGCTTATGCCATCATCACCATCAGCCGTGAGAAGGCACTGAACGCACTGAATTCTACAGTACTGGACGAGCTGAACGCTGTTCTGGATGCTGTAAACCTTGATGAAGTAAGAGCACTGATCCTGACAGGTGCAGGACAGAAGTCCTTCGTTGCAGGTGCAGATATCGCTGAGATGAGCACACTGACCAAGGCAGAGGGCGAAGCCTTCGGTAAGAAGGGAAATGATGTATTCCGCAAGATCGAAACCTTCCCGATCCCTGTGATCGCTGCAGTAAACGGATTCGCACTTGGCGGCGGATGCGAGATCTCCATGAGCTGTGATATCAGAATCTGTTCTGACAATGCCGTATTTGGACAGCCTGAGGTTGGTCTTGGCATCACACCCGGATTTGGCGGTACACAGAGACTTGCCCGTCTTGTAGGCGCTGGCATGGCTAAGCAGATGATCTACACAGCAAGAAACATCAAGGCTGACGAGGCTTACAGAATCGGTCTTGTAAACGCTGTTTATACACAGGAGGAGTTACTTCCTGCAGCAGAGAAGATGGCAGCAGGCATTGCAAAGAATGCACCGATCGCTGTCCGCAACTGCAAGAAAGCGATCAACGAAGGTCTTGATGCAGACATGGATCAGGCAATCGTGATAGAAGAGAAGCTTTTTGGTGACTGCTTCGAGACAGAAGACCAGAAGTACGGAATGGCATTCTTCCTTGACAAGAACAAGGAAAAGGTAAAAGAGCCCTTCAAGAACTGCTGATCTCTGAAAGCACAGATCTGTAAATGACAGCCGGCGTAGTGCCTGCGGCAGGAAACCGGCTGTTAAGAATAAAAGATAATGAAAATCTCAGGAGGAAAAGAAATGAAAGTAGGTATTATCGGTGCCGGTACTATGGGACAGGGTATTGCAAAGGCATTTGCCCAGGTTGACGGATATGAAGTAGCGCTCTGCGATATCAAGCAGGAGTGGGCTGACGGCGGAAAAGCAAAGATCGCTAAAGGCTATGCTAAATTAGTTGAAAAAGGAAAATTAACACAGGAAGCAGTAGATGCTATCCTTGCAAAGATCACTCCCGGTCTGAAGGAAGACCTCTGCAAAGACTGTGATCTGATCGTTGAAGCAGCATTTGAGAACATGGAAGTAAAGAAGACAACCTTTGCAGAGCTTGACAAGATCGCTAAGCCTGAGTGTGTATTCGCTTCCAACACATCCAGCCTTTCCATCACAGAGATCGGAAACGGACTGAACCGTCCTATGATCGGTATGCACTTCTTCAACCCTGCTGACCGTATGAAGTTAGTTGAGGTTATTGCTGGTGTAAATACTCCTGCAGAGACAGTTGATACCATCAAGAAGATTTCTGAAGAGATCGGTAAGACTCCTGTACAGGTTAACGAGGCAGCTGGTTTCGTAGTAAACCGTATCCTTGTTCCCATGATCAACGAAGCAGCCTTCATCAAGATGGAAGGTGTTTCAGATGTAGCCGGTATTGATGCAGCTATGAAGCTTGGTGCAAACCATCCTATGGGACCCCTTGAGCTTGGTGATTTCATTGGTCTTGATATCTGCCTTGCTATCATGGATGTTCTTTACAATGAAACAGGTGACAGCAAGTATCGTGCATGTCCTCTTCTCCGCAAGATGGTCCGTGGCGGTAATCTTGGTGTTAAGAGCGGCAAGGGCTTCTATATTTACAATGCAGACAGAACAAAGACCCCTGTTGATGCACAGTAATTTTAATTGAGGATTCCCTCAATAACATATATTTAATGGAGGATATAAAAATCATGGATTTTACGTTAAGCAAACAACATGAAATGGCGAGAACTCTTTTCAAAGAGTTTGCAGAAAAAGAAGTTAAGCCTCTGGCTCAGGAAGTAGATGAGACAGAAGTGTTCCCCAGAGGAACAGTTGAGAAGATGGCTAAGGCTGGCTTCCTTGGAATTCCGGTTCCGAAGGAATACGGCGGACAGGGATGCGATCCTTTAACCTACGCTATGTGCGTTGAGGAGCTGTCCAAGGTTTGTGGTACTACAGGCGTTATCGTTTCTGCACACACCTCTCTTTGCTGTGATCCTATCCAGACCTATGGTACAGAAGAGCAGAAGCAGAAATATCTGGTTCCCCTTGCAAAGGGTGAGAAGCTTGGTGCTTTCGGTCTGACAGAGCCCGGAGCTGGTACTGATGCACAGGGTCAGCAGACAAAGGCCGTTCTTGATGGTGACGAGTGGGTTCTGAATGGATCCAAGATCTTCATTACCAATGGTAAGGAAGCTGATGTTTATGTAATTTTCGCTGTAACAAGCGTTGTAACCGATGCTAAGGGCAGAAGCAAGAAGATGATCTCTGCTTTCATCGTAGAAAAAGGAACTCCTGGATTTACCTTCGGTACCAAGGAAAATAAGATGGGTATCCGTGGTTCATCCACATACGAACTGATCTTCACAGACTGCCGTATCCCCAAGGAAAACCTGCTTGGTCAGGAAGGCAAGGGCTTTGGTATCGCTATGCATACTCTGGATGGCGGACGTATCGGTATCGCTGCACAGGCTCTTGGTCTTGCAGAGGGCGCTCTTGACAGAACCATCGCTTATGTAAAGGAAAGAAAGCAGTTCGGCAGAGCAATCGGTGCTTTCCAGAATACACAGTTCCAGTTAGCTGATATGGCTACCAAGGTTCAGGCTGCACAGTACATGGTATACAGAGCAGCTATGGCTAAGGCTACCCAGAAGAGCTACACAGTAGAAGCAGCTATGGCTAAGCTGTATGCTGCAGAGGTTGCTATGGAAGTAACAACCAAGGCTGTTCAGCTCCATGGTGGATATGGTTATATCAGAGAGTACGATGTTGAGCGTATGATGAGAGATGCCAAGATCACAGAGATCTATGAAGGTACATCTGAAGTACAGAGAATGGTTATTTCCGGTTCCCTGCTGAAATAAGAATGAAAGAATAAGGAGAGATAATACAATGAAAATCGTTGTTTGTGTTAAACAGGTACCTGATACAAAGGGCGGCGTTAAGTTCAATCCCGATGGTACACTTGACAGAGGTGCGATGCTTACTATCATGAATCCTGACGATAAGGCAGGTCTGGAAGCAGCACTTAGATTAAAAGACCAGTATGGCGCAGAAGTAACTGTTCTGACAATGGGTCTTCCCAAGGCAGAAGAAGTTCTTCGTGAGGCAATTGCAATGGGCGCTGACAAGGGTATCCTTGTAACAGACCGTGTTCTTGGTGGTGCTGATACCTGGGCTACCTCCCAGACACTGGCAGGCGCACTGCGTAACCTTGAGTATGACCTGATCATCACAGGCCGTCAGGCTATCGATGGTGATACCGCACAGGTTGGACCTCAGATTTCCGAGCATCTTGGAATCCCGGTAATCTCCTATGCACAGAAGATCGAAGTAGAAGGCGACAGCGTGATCGTTGAGCGTCAGTTCGATGACAGATATCACGTATTAAAGGCAAAAATGCCCTGCTTAATTACAGCACTTGCTGAATTAAACGAGCCCCGTTATATGACTCCCGGCGGAATCTTTGATGCTTACAAGGCTGACATCACCGTATGGGGAAGAGCAGATCTGAAGGATGTAGATGATTCCAATTTAGGTCTGAAGGGTTCACCTACCCAGATCGCTAAGGCTTCCGATAAGGTAAGAAAGGGAGCAGGCGAGAAGGTTAACCTTGATGCAGCAGCTTCAGTTGATTATATTATTGACAAGTTAAAAGTTAAGCACGTGATCTAATTAAGGATGATAATGGAGGTTCCAAAATGAATATTCAAGAATATAAGGGAGTTTTTGTCTTTGCACAGCAGGTAGACAATGAACTCAGCGGAATTGCTTTAGAATTAGTTGGTAAGGGAAAAGATCTTGCCAAGGATTTAGGCACAGAAGTAACAGCAGTTTTAGTTGGCAGCGGAATCAAGGGTCTTGCTGACGAGCTTGCTGAGTATGGTGCTGATAAGGTCATCGTTGTAGATGATCCTGAATTAAAAGAGTACAGAACAGAGCCTTATGCACATGCACTGGCATCTGTTATCAATGAATTCAAGCCTGAAATTTTCCTGGTAGGTGCTACTGCAATCGGCCGTGACCTTGGTCCCAGAGTTTCTGCAAGAATCCATACAGGTCTGACAGCAGACTGTACACAGCTTGATATCGGAGATTTCCCGATCAACCCGATTCCCGGCAAGGAACAGCTTCACAACCAGCTGTTAATGACACGTCCTGCATTCGGCGGTAACACAATCGCTACCATCGCATGCCCGAACTTCCGTCCTCAGATGGCAACAGTTCGTCCTGGTGTTATGCAGAAGGCTGAGAGAGTTCCCAGAGCAAAGGCTGAGGTGATCGAATTCAATCCTGGATTCACACCTGACAACAAGTATGTTGAGATCTTAAAGATCGTTAAGTCCGTATCTGACGTAGCTGATATCATGGATGCCAAGATCCTTGTATCTGGCGGACGTGGAGTTGGAAGCGCAGAGAACTTCAAGCTTCTTGATGATCTTGCAGAGGTACTTGGCGGTACTGTAAGCTGCTCCCGTGCAGTTGTAGATGCAGGCTGGAAGCCGAAGGATCTTCAGGTTGGACAGACTGGTAAGACTGTTCGTCCTAACGTATACTTCGCAATCGGTATTTCCGGAGCAATCCAGCATGTAGCTGGTATGGAAGAGTCCGATATCATCATCGCTATCAACAAGGATGAGTCAGCTCCTATCTTTGATGTAGCTGATTACGGTATCGTAGGAGATCTGAACAAGATCGTTCCTGCCCTGACAGAGAAGCTGAAAGCAGAGCTTGCTAACAAATAAGAATATCTGAAACAGAGATAAAGAATGCCCTGGTGCCATGCACCGGGGTATTCTGGTATAAAGTGAATTTTATATTTACAGAAATATTGTTTCAGACAAAAGAGACAAAAAAGCATGAATAAATTTGAAGAAAAAATTGATATTACCTATTCTATGGGGATCATAAGAAAGCTGTCAGAAATTGTTGATAATGAACTGACAGGGAACCGCTCATCGGCATCAGATGCGGAGCACAGGGCAGCAGATTTTCTTGCCTTCGAAATGAAAAAGATCGGACTTCAGAATGTAACAAAGGATGAATGTCCGGTTGACAGATGGCAGTATGAAAAAGGCACCCTGTCCTTTCAGGATCCTGATGGGCATATGTGTACCGTACCACTTGGAGGCTATGCAACGGAGGCTGATTTTTCACAGGAAACGCTGCAGCTTATATATGTGGGAAAGGGAACAGAAAAAGACTATAAAGGGCTGGAGGTTTCGGGCAGGGTAGTTCTGATAGATATTGATCAGATGAATGAATGGTGGATCAATTTCCCGGCCTATGAGGCAGCTATCCATGGTGCAGCGGCTGTGATCTGCTGTAATACAGGAGGCTTTGGACAGACTGGTGATGAAACGCTTGTTTCAGAGGATATCTGTGGTCCCTGCAAGCTGCCGGTATTTTCCATAGGGAAAAAGGCAGCAGGGCTGCTGAAAGGACTGCAGGAAAAGTCTAAAGAGGGAGTCAGTGTCTGTATTGATGCAAAGAGCGTAGTTGAGCGTGATAAGATCAGCTACAATCTGTGGGGTGAAATTCCCGGAGAATCCGATGAGGCGATCATAGTCATTAACCATTATGATGCGTATTACAGAACCGTTTTTGATGATGTACAGGGAGTCGGATGGGCCATGGGGGTAGCAAGGGCACTGATAGATTCCGGATATAAGCCGTACCGGACAATCCGTTTTGTGATGCATGCATCTGAAGAATGGGGACTTATTGACAATAAATATGACTGGGCGATCGGTGCATTTAAACAGATCCACAGAATACGGCCTGAGTGGAAGAAGAAAGGCTTTGCTGTTGTGAATATGGACGGGGGCTATGTCTGCACCGGGGAAACGAAATTCAATATTTCATGCTGTAAGGAGTTATATGGCTTTGTACAGGAAAGCATCCTGCCCTATACGGAGCATGCGAAATACACATTCGAGGCAGATACGGCGTTAACCACTCTGACAGAGGATTTCAGCTATGAGCTTGCAGGGATTCCCAGCTTTGCTGCCGGAACCTATGATGGCTGTCTGGCTGACCGGACTGTACTGCATTCCTCCTGGTCTGGATTTCAGACCGGCTTTGATGAGGAGCTGTTCCGTATCATTCATTCCATGTTTCTGAAGCTGATCCTGGAGCTTGACCGGCTCGCAGTGAGACCTGTTGATTTTACCATGCGGATAAAAGAAATCGCTGATACTATGCCGGAGGGATATGCAGAAGGGCAGGAAGAGTTCCTGAAGCTGGCTGCTCTGGCAGAGGATATCCATGCCAGCATAGAAGATATCAATGACAGGCTGCGGTCAGTCAGTCAGACAGAGGCATTAAAAGAGGCAGCCAAAGACACCAATCTTGCCCTGCATGAAATTTTTAAATATCTTATGCAGAATTATGTGAAATTTGACTGGAATGACCGGATGCTGGTACCCCATCAGAGATATGTGGATAATATTAAGCTGCTGGACAGGGCAGACAGGGAGCTTACGGAGGGAAACAGGGCTGGAGTGATATCGGCATTGGAGGCTGTGGATTACAATTATTATGCATCATATTTCAGCAGGGAAACCTGCAGATACTTTGTCTTGCAGGTAACAGAGAATACCGCAGATACATGGGGAAAGGGCATGGTGGAAAACGGAAACCAGGATCTTTATGATACGCTGCGGCTTCTGGAAGCAGAGGGCGGCATGATGGATATGGATGTGATCAGGAAAAATATTTCTGATGCGCGGAAAATGCAGACGTCTTATCTGGAGACAGCTCTTGAGAAGGAACGCGAACAGCTGCCGGAGCTTTCCGGGCTCATGAAGCAGGCTCTTGCATGTCTGTCAGATTTCAGCACTCTGCTGGAGGAGTTATAGGAGTAAATGCTGAAAATTGTTGACAATTTGAGAAATCACATATAATATAGTCTCAGGCGATTCAGAGAGGAAGGCTTAAGGGGTCTTTCTCTCTATTTTTATGACAGAGTGATTCTGCCAGAACGCCGACAGGAAGGAGATAATTATGAAAAAGAAACTTTTAAGTGTACTGTTAAGTGCAGCTATGGTACTGACACTGGCAGGCTGCGGTTCTAGTACGGAGACAGCAGCAACAGAGGAAGCAGCAGGTGCAGCAGAGGGCAGCAAGGTATTAAAGGTAGCCATGGAATGTGGCTATGCTCCTTACAACTGGACGCAGCCTGATGATGCAAACGGAGCCGTTCCGATCAATGACAGCTCTGATTATGCTTATGGATATGATGTTATGATCGCAAAGAAGATCGCAGACACACTGGGCTATGAACTGCAGATCGTGAAGCTTGACTGGGATGCACTGATCCCTGCGGTACAGTCAGGTACTGTTGACTGCGTTATCGCAGGTCAGTCAACAACAGCTGAAAGATTAGAAATGGTTGACTTTTCCAAGCCTTATTATTATGCTACTGTTGTAGGCCTTGTAAAACAGGACAGTGCATATGCAAATGCAGCAGGACTTGCAGATTTAAAGGGAGCCACCTGTACATCACAGCTTGGTACGATCTGGTATGACAACTGCCTTTCCCAGATCGAGGATGCCAACATCCAGCCCGCGCAGGAATCTGCACCGGCTATGCTGGTAGCACTGGAAAGCGGAAGAACAGATCTGGTTGTTACTGATATGCCGACAGCCATGGCAGCATGTGCAGCTTATCCTGATATGAAGCTGCTTGATTTTTCCGGTACAGATGATGACTTTTCCGTATCTGATGAGGAAGTAAACATCGGTATTTCTGTACAGAAGGGAAACACAGAGCTGCTTGACGGGATCAACAGCGTACTGGAAACGATGACTGTAGATGACTTCAACAGTCTGATGCAGGAAGCGATCAGTGTACAGCCGCTGGCAGAATAAATTAAACTGACAGATTCTGGGAAGTAAGAAGATGATAGAGGCCGGGCACGATACTTTTAAGAGTATGTCCGGCCTTTTTCAGACAGAAAAGGAGAACAGGGAATGATTTCCAATATGAGTTTTATTGAAAGAATTTTTTACATTTTACAGAAATACGGGACATCGTATCTGAAGGGGGCGGGAACGACACTGGTGATCGCACTGGTATCCACGTTTATCGGCTGTATCATCGGATTTTTGTCCGGTATTATCCAGACGATCCCGGTTGATAAAAGGAGAGATCCGCTTGTCAAGCGCGTTCTGCTTGGGATCGTAAATGTGATTCTTCGAATTTATATAGAAGTATTCCGTGGAACTCCCATGATCGTACAGGCTGTTTTCATTTATTACGGACTGGCACAGGTATGCAATGTGCAGCTTGGCATGTGGCAGGCAGCATTTCTTGTTGTATCGATCAACACCGGAGCCTATATGGCAGAGTCAGTCAGAGGAGGTATTATTTCGGTAGATCCCGGTCAGATGGAGGGAGCCAAGGCGATCGGCATGACTCATGTACAGGCGATGATCAATGTCATCCTGCCGCAGGCATTCCGGAATATCCTGCCCCAGATCGGTAACAACCTGATCATCAATATCAAGGATACTTCCGTTCTTTCTGTGATCAGTGTAGTAGATCTTTTCTTTGTACACAAGAGTGTGTCCGGAGCGCTGTATACCTATTTTGAGTCTGCAACGATCGTTATGGCAATCTATCTGACCATGACCCTGATCACATCAAGGCTGCTCAGACTCTGGGAAAAGAAGATGGACGGCGGCGACAATTATGAACTCGTAGATGTGATGGATATCGGATCACAGCTTGGCAAGAAGGAAAGCAGATAGGAGGGGCATGGCATGAATCAGGAACAGACAGTTTCAGAGAATAAAACACAGGAAAACAGTATTTTGGAGGTGTCCCATCTGGAGAAATCCTTTGGTACCCACTCTGTATTAAAGGATATCAGCTTCAGTGTGCATCCCGGGGATGTGGTTTCTGTTATCGGCGCATCAGGCTCCGGAAAATCCACCATGCTCCGCTGTATCAATCTGCTTGAGACACCAGATGGAGGAAGCATTCTTTATCATGGAGAGGATATCACTGCAAGGAAGATGAATGTGCCGGCATACCGTGCCAGAGTGGGAATGGTATTCCAGAGCTTCAATCTGTTCAGCAACATGACAGTCCTGGAAAACTGTATGGTGGGACAGATCAAGGTGGCAAAGAAAAGCAGGGAAGAGGCCAGGGAGAAGGCTTTAAAGTTTCTTGACAAGGTGGGCATGAGTGCTTATGTGAACGCAAAGCCGAGGCAGCTTTCCGGAGGACAGAAGCAGAGAGTGGCGATCGCAAGGGCACTTGCCATGGAACCGGAGATCCTGCTTTTTGATGAACCGACGTCAGCACTGGATCCGCAGATGGTCGGAGAGGTGCTTGAGGTTATGACAGCACTTGCCAGGGAGGGACTTACCATGATCGTGGTAACCCATGAGATGGCATTTGCAAGAGATATTTCCAGCCATGTGCTGTTTATGGCAGACGGTGTGATCTGTGAAGAGGGAACACCAAAGCAGATCTTTGGACAGCCGAAGGAGGAAGCAACAAAAGAATTCCTCGCAAGGTTCCGGAATATGTTATAATAAGGCAGGAATAAGCTTTTTTGACAGAAGGGTAACAGGACTGATCTGGGGGGACAGGATGGAAGATAACAAATTGATCGCACCAATGAGCAGGATTCATATGGTGCCTATGGATGTAATCAATGGCTTTGAGGTAAGACCCGGAATGTATGAAATAAATGGCGCCACAGCAATTCCCTGTGGCGTTAATTTTACCGTTTATTCCTATGGGGCAACCTCCTGTGAGCTGCTTTTGTATAAAAGAATGGAACAGGAGCCCTATGCGGTGATCCCCTTTCCGGAAAGCTATAAGATCGGGAAGGTATATTCCATGATCGTATTTGGGCTGAATATCTGTGATTTTGAATATGCTTACCGCGTGGATGGTCCCTATGACCCGGGCAGTGGACTTCTTTTTAATAAAAAGAACGTGCTGCTTGACATCTATGCAAAGGCTGTGACCGGGCAGAGTGTCTGGGGGATCCCGCAGAACAACTTCTATAAGGCAAGAGTGGTCAGGGATGATTTTGACTGGGGAAACACCACACAGCCGGGAATTCCCATGGAAGATCTTGTGATTTATGAATTACATGTCAGGGGATTTACAAGGCATTTTTCTTCCGGTGTAGTGAATCCCGGAACCTTTGATGGTCTCCGTGAAAGGATTCCCTATCTGAAGGAGCTTGGTGTCAACGCAGTAGAGCTGATGCCGGTATTTGAGTTCGATGAGATGAAGGACTTCCGTATGGTAGATGGAAGGCCGGTATTGAATTACTGGGGGTATAATACGATCAGCTTTTTTGCCCCCAATACCAGCTATACGGCAGAAAAGGAATTTAACCGCGAGGGCAATGAATTAAAGCGCCTGATCCGTGAATTAAATGAAAACGGGATTGAATGTATTTTGGACGTAGTATTCAATCATACAGCAGAGGGGAATGAGCTTGGTCCCTGTTTTTCCTTCAAGGGCTTTGACAACAATATTTACTATATGCTGACGCCGGAGGGCTTTTATTATAATTTCAGCGGCTGCGGCAATACCATGAACTGTAACCACCCGATGGTGCAGCAGATGATCCTGGAGTGTCTGCGTTACTGGACAGCAACCTACCATGTAGACGGCTTCCGGTTTGATCTGGCATCCATTCTTGGAAGAAATGAGGATGGATCACCCATGAGCAAGCCACCGCTCCTGCAGAGCCTTGCCTTTGACCCCCTGCTTGGGAATGTTAAGCTGATCGCAGAGGCATGGGATGCAGGCGGTCTGTACCAGGTAGGAAGCTTCCCCTCCTGGAACCGCTGGGCAGAATGGAATGGAAAATACCGGGATGACATGCGTGATTATCTGAAGGGGAATTACGGTATGTGGGAAACGGCGGCAAGAAGGATTATGGGCTCATCCGATCTGTATGATCCGGAGCACAGAGGCAGGAATGCCTCCGTAAACTTCCTGACCTGTCATGACGGATTTACCTTAAATGACCTGTATTCCTATAACTGGAAGCATAATGAGGCAAATGGCTGGGGAAATACGGACGGCAGCGATGACAACAGAAGCTGGAACTGTGGTGTAGAGGGCGATACCGATGATGAAAATGTGCTGTTCCTCCGTCACAAGCTTGCAAAGAATGCCTTTGCTGTCCTGATGTGCAGCCGTGGAACGCCCATGTTCTATGCGGGGGATGAATTCCTGAATACCCAGTTTGGCAATAACAATGCCTACTGTCAGGATAACGAGATTTCCTGGCTGAACTGGAGAGACAGGGAGAAGCACAAGGAGCACTATAGGTTCTGTAAATATATGATTGGCTTCCGCAGGGAGCATGCGATCCTTAGGAAAGCACTTTTAAGGAGCAGGACTGGCTACCCGGATATGCAGGTCATGGGCATGGACGACAGCAGTAAGGTGCTCCGGGTCGTGTTTGCAGGCTGTGATGAAGAGGGACAGGAGGACATGGTATGCCTTGCCCTGAATGTTTTCTGGGAAAGACAGGAGCTGTACCTGCCGCCTCTTCCGACAGGGATGGGATGGAAGATCGCAGCGGATACCGGAAAGGAATATTTAAAGGCTGGAATACCGGAGGACGGAGATCTTCCCCTTGCCGGGAACAGCCTTTCTATGCAGGAGAGAAGCCTGATGGTGCTGGTGGCTGACCAGCTGTAGCTAGTCCGGCAGCAGAAGCAACAGAAAGGGAGGATGTCAGGATGGCAAAGAATAAAGAGATCAAAACGAATGCCATGCGGATTTTGGAAAAGGAGAAGATCCCCTTTACCCATTATACTTATGAATGTGATGAATTTATTGACGGGATCCAGATTGCGGACAAGCTGTCCCTGCCGCATGAGAAAGTATACAAAACACTGGTGACAGAGGGACACAGCAAAAACTATTTTGTATTTGTGATCCCGATCGAGGCAGAGCTTGACCTGAAAAAGGCAGCGAAGTCGGTCGGCGAGAAGTCGGTTGCCATGATCCATGTAAAGGATATCAACAGTATCACTGGATATATCCGGGGTGGCTGTACGGCGATCGGCATGAAAAAGCAGTTTGTGACAAGGCTGGACGAATCAGCAAAGGAGCAGGAGACGATCATTGTCAGTGGCGGCAGGATCGGTTCCCAGATCGAACTGAAGCCGGATGACCTTTTGAAGGCCTGCAGAGGAGAATATGGTGATATCACAGCAGAAAGATAAGGGGAAAACAATGGACAAGCTGGAGAAGCAGAAACTGAAATTACAGGAAAAGAGAAGAAGAGAGCGCAATAAGCAGATTCAGAAAAGCGCAAAGCGGCTGGGTGACAGACTGGAGAGGATGACCGTTTTCTTTGGTGTGTTCCTGTGCCTGCTGGTAACGGTCATGGATGTGCTGGAAGCCAGGGAAAGAAATGCGCAGAAGGATGGCGGAGCATCTGAGGGCTGACGGAAAATGTCTGAGAATAAAACAGAAATGGAGCGGAAGCTGATATGGATCAGAAAGAAAATATCATGAATTATGAAACCGTGGCGTTAGATGATCAGGATCACAGTATTGTGATCATTGACCAGACACTCCTTCCGGGACGGACAGAGCTGATCCGCTTACGGACAGCGCAGGAGATCTGGAATGCGATCTACCTTTTACAGGTGCGTGGTGCACCGGCGATCGGGGTGACGGCAGCCTTTGGCATTTATCTGCTGGCAAGACAGATCCAGATGGAAAATAAAGACAATGCAGGCAGTGATTTTGCTGCCTTTTACCGTCAGCTTACGAAGCAGAAGGAATATCTGAATTCTTCAAGGCCTACGGCTGTGAATCTGTCCTGGGCGTTAAACCGGATGGATGCGCTCTGTAGAAAAGCAGGAGAAGAAGAGAAAAGATCAGTAGCAGAGATCGTAGAGCTGCTGCATCAGGAAGCTGCCGAAATTAAGGAAGAAGATATCAGGGTATGCCGTGCTATCGGGGAGAACGGGCTGACGCTGGTAAAGCCGGGGGACGGTATCCTGACCCACTGCAACGCCGGACAGCTTGCCACCTGTAAATATGGTACAGCCACAGCACCCATTTATCTTGGAGAAGAGAGAGGCTATCATTTCCACGTATTTGCGGATGAGACAAGACCTCTTTTACAGGGAGCCAGACTGACAGCCTACGAGCTGCATTCTGCAGGCGTGGATGTGACTCTGATCTGCGATAACATGTCAGCCACAGTGATGAAGAAGGGCTGGGTCAATGCAGTGTTTGTCGGCTGTGACAGGGTAGCTGCCAACGGAGATGCAGCCAACAAGATCGGAACCAGTGTGGTAGCCACAGTGGCAAAACGCTATGGCATTCCTTTTTATGTCTGTGCGCCTACCTCCACCATTGATTTTGATACTCCGACCGGAGATGGGATCAACATTGAACAGCGTCCCGCAGAGGAGGTAACAGAGATGTGGTATAAGGAGCGTATGGCACCGGAGGGCGTGAAGGTTTTTAATCCCGCCTTTGATGTGACAGATCACGATCTGATCACAGGAATTGTGACAGAGTATGGTATCGCCAGGGCACCCTTTACAGAATCCCTTGCACAGATCCGCAGGAAAAAGGAGGCAGCAAAGGTATGAGCAAATCTGTCTACATGAGTGAAAAGAAAGCAAAGAAAGCCATTCTGGATATCGGACAGAGGATGTATGTGAGAAACTTTGTGGCTGCCAATGACGGCAATATTTCCATCCGTACCGGAGAGAATGAAGTGTGGGCGACCCCTACCGGCGTATCCAAGGGCTTCATGAAAAAGAAAATGCTTGTGAAGGTGGATCTCGAGGGAAATGTACTGGAGGGAACGAAGAAGCCTTCCTCTGAGCTGAAAATGCACCTTCGTGCTTATCAGGAGAATCCGGAGCTTTTAAGTGTCTGCCATGCCCACCCGCCGATCTGTACCTGCTTTGCCATTGCAGGAATTCCTTTGGACGTGCCGGTGCTGGCAGAAGCGGTGATCACGCTTGGTGATGTGCCGGTGGCACCCTATGCGGAGCTTGGCTCCAAAGAAGTACCGGAGGTGATCGCACCTTACTGTCATACCCACAATGGAGTACTCCTTGCCAATCATGGGGCAGTGACCTGGGCAGAGGATCCCTACAGCGCCTATTACCGGCTGGAATCCATGGAATACTATGCCAATATCCTGATGATCACAGGGAAGATCTTGAAGGAGCAGAATACCCTGACAGAAGAGCAGGTGGAGCGTCTGCTTGCCATGCGGGAGAAGTTTGGGATTAAAAGAGGCGGAAGACCAGATAATAAGACAGGACGTTAAAGGCTGAAGAAACGTAACAGTTCAGCCGTGCCCATTCATAAGTTGCCAGAGTGCACAGACTGGTTAACAAATATACGTGCTTTCTGGCAACTTATTTCATGTCGGGCGTCCGCCCTATAGAAATGATTGTGTAAGCTGCCCTTAGTGAGCAAGCTCCCTCGGTCATCTTGCACAATCATTTCTGCATGGCTGAACTGTTACCCAAAAATAATATATTCTTGCATTGAAAAGCATATTATGATATAGTTAGTTCTGTTGTTGAAAAGCGCGACGAATGGATCGCAGCTTTTTCCACTCTGGAGAGTCCCTGTTTTTCAGGGCGCCGAAGGTGTACGGCAGTAATAAGGACTGTCAATCTCTCAGGCAAAAGGACAGAGCATTATATTATATGATACCAGGGTCAAAAGGTCTAAGCCCACATGAGCTTGCTCATAAGTGGGTGAAAGACCTTAGGACCCGCCCCGATATGAGCATAGAAGTGGGATGATAATCCCACGATATGCGAATATTGGGTAGGATTGTGGGAGTGCGTAGCACGAAGCAATCCGTAGGTATCAAGGTCGGGGGCTTTTGATCCCGACATCATTATATGCATGTTCTATACTCTTTGGAGGGCTGATTTTATCAGCTCTTTTTTGTATTTACAAAAATCAAAACGAAGTGAGAGGTAGGAACAAATGTTAGAAGCAATCAGTAACGTATTAACGACCGTGGATGATCTGGTGTGGGGGATTCCCCTGATCGTCCTGATTCTTTCCGTAGGTATCTTTCTGACGATCCGTCTGAAGGGACTGCAGATCACGAAGCTTCCTCATGCCATCCGTCTGATCAGAGCCAATGAGAAATCCGGTGAGCATGGAGAGGTATCCAGCTTTGCAGCGCTTTGTACCGCACTTTCCGCTACGATAGGTACCGGAAATATTGTCGGTGTGGCAACTGCCCTTGTAGCAGGAGGTCCCGGAGCCCTTCTGTGGATGTGGATCGCTGCCCTTCTTGGTACGGCAACCAAGTATTCCGAGTGTCTGCTTGCTGTGAAGTACCGTGTGGTAGCAGAGGATGGACATATCATCGGAGGTCCCTTCTATTACATAGAAAAGGGTATGGGCAAAAAGTGGAAATGGCTTGCCAAGATTTTCGCTTTCTTTGGCGTGGGCGTAGGACTTTTCGGAATCGGAACCTTTACCCAGGTAAATGGTATTACCAGTGCAGTCAAGAACTTCTTTGATCCTGACAGTACCACTACCATTCATTTATTTGGCATGGATTATTCTATCGCTGTTGTGATCGCGGGTATTATCCTGACCATCTGTGTGGCACTTGTTATTATCGGGGGGCTTAAGAGAATTTCCACAGTAGCCTCTGTTATAGTTCCCTTTATGGCAGTCCTGTATGTAGTTGCAGCACTGGTCATCCTGATCTGCAATATCACCAAGATCCCGGCAGCGATCGTGCTGATCGTACAGAGTGCCTTTGGATTAAAGGCAGCAGCCGGTGGTATGATGGGAGCCATGATCGTAGCCATGCAGAAGGGTATTGCCAGAGGTATCTTCTCTAATGAAGCAGGTCTTGGAAGTGCACCTATTGCAGCTGCAGCAGCGCAGGTTCAGGAGCCTGCCAAGCAGGGACTTGTTTCCATGATGGGAACTATTATTGATACGCTTGTGATCTGTACCATGACAGGACTTTCCATTGTCATCACAGGAACCTGGGATATGGGACTTGAGGGTGTTGCTGTTACCACGAGGGCATTCCAGCTGGGTCTTCCGCTGCCTGATATGGTATGCTCCTTTATCCTGATGGTCTGCCTGATCTTCTTTGCCTTTACCACGATCCTTGGATGGGACTACTACAGCGAAAAGTGTCTGGAGTATTTATCCGGAGGTAATATGAAGCTGGTAAAGGGGTATCGGTGGGTTTATATCCTTGCGATCTTTATCGGTCCCTTCATGACGGTAAAGGCTGTATGGACCATTGCCGATATCTTTAATGGTCTGATGGCGATCCCCAACCTGATCGCTGTGGTTGCACTGAGTGGTGTAGTTGTTGCAGAGACAAAGGATTATCTGGACAGCCTGAAGAAGAAATAAAAGCCAAAACGGAGAAATGAAATTGAAAGTGCAGGAAAATCCATGAAGGAATTCCTGCACTTTTTTTCTGCTCCAAAGTATGTTATCCTGATTATGCAGAGACCATAATTTTGAGGAAGGAACTATGGAAAAAGGAAACAGATTTTTCAGGACAGGCATAGTGGCTGTCTGTAATGTGGTGATACTGGCAGGGCTTCTTTTCTTTTTCTTCGGGGGAAGGGATTTTTCCCTGGAGCAGAAGGAGGATGCAAGGCTTATCGGAGCCAGCTATATGACCATGAATAATGAGTTTTATACGATCATCAGTGAGGAAGTGGCTTACCGGGTAGAGGCAGAAGGGGACCGCATGATCCTCCGGGATCCGGCGCTTGATCCGGTAAGGCAGGCCTCCCAGATCCGGGAGCTTCTGGATATGGGGATCTCGGCGCTTGTGGTAACACCGGCAGATGCAGACAGCCTTGCGGATGTGCTGACAGAGGCAAGGGACAGGGGGGTAAAGGTCATTGTGGTAGATACCGCTGTCGCAGATGACATTCCGGCAGACTGTACGATCACCTCTGACAACTATGAGGCCGGTGTGATCGTTGGAAAATATTTTCTTCAAAAGCATAATACAGCGAAGCTGGTCGTGATGACTCATGAGAGTGCAAGGTCAGCAAGGGAAAGAGTAGGCGGATTTCTGGATACGGTATCCGCCAATGAAAACATACAGGTGGTAAAAAAGATCGAGTGTGAGGGACAGGTAGAGATCGCCATGCCGCGTCTTCAGGAGGCAATCGATGAAGGACTTGATTTTGATACGGTGTTCTGCCTGAATGATCTGGCAGGCATGGGCGTGGTGGCAGCGCTTGATGAAAATGGTCTGCTTGATCAGGTAGCTGTTTACGGGATAGATGCTTCTCCGGATTCGAAGGAACTGATCCATGAAGGAAAGATGGCGGCATCGGCAGCACAGTTTCCTACTGTGATCGGAAAGGAAGCGGCGGATGCCATTTACAGGTGCCTTGACGGAGAAGAAACGGAGAAACTGATCCTGACACCGGTGAAGCTGATCTGTGCAGAAAATGTAGAAGAATTTGGAATCAGCAGATGGCAGTAGGAGAGAGTGTTATGAAGGAAGCTGGAAAAACATCTGAGAGGATATTCGGATACCTGTTGAATCTGAATTTCTGGATCATTATGACCATTGGGAGCCTGATCTCCAGAAGTATAAATGGATATATCAGAGAGGGATCTGCCCATGAATTTTTGAAAGAAGTGGAAGCCATTCCGGCAATGCCCTGCAAGATACCGGCTGCAGTTTTTCTTTTCTATCTGGTGCTGCTGTTGCTGTTCCGGATCCGGGAGGAAGGGGAGCTTCTTTTCTTCCTAAAGACAGGAATGGAAATTCTGGCAGGTCTTTCTATCTGTTATTTACTGAACTTCAGCTATTCCGGTATTCTGCTGCTCATTCTTGCGGATGTGGCAGGAAGACTGGCAGATACCAGATGGAAGTACATAGTGGTCGGAGTCATAGGTATTGTCTATCTGTTTGCAGATTATTATCTGGTGCCGGATATGTGGAAGACGGCATCGCTTGAGATATGCCTGAACTATTACAGAGGTGATGTGAGGGCACTGCTCCTTGGTATGCGGAATGTTATGGTATCCTTAAACCTGCTGACCTTTGTGGCATATATTCTGTTCCGTATCCGTGAGCAGATCAATGAAAAGCGAAGAGTCGTGGAGCTAAATCAGAGGCTTCATGAGACCAATCTGCAGCTGGAAGAGGCAAATCACAGACTGGAGCTGTATGCGGAGGAATCCGTCAGAAATGCGGAAACCAGGGAACGGAACCGTCTGGCAAGGGAGATCCATGATACGCTGGGACATACTCTTACCGGGATCATTGCAGGACTGGATGCCTGCTGCATGCTGATCGATGCGGCGCCGGATGCAGTAAAGGAGCAGCTTGCAATGATCGCAGATGTAGCCAGAAAGGGGATGACGGATGTAAGACGGAGCGTGAAGGCGCTGCGGCCGGATGCCCTGGAAAAGATGGAGCTGTCAAAGGCTCTGGATGAAATGATAGAGGAGTGCAGAAAATCTACGAAAACAGATATCCGGTACAGCTGTAATGATCCTCTGCAGGGATTTAACCAGGATGAGGAGGAGATTATTTACAGGATCATACAGGAAAGTATGACGAATGCCATCCGGCATGGTAAGGCTGACCAGATCGAAATTGATATCCGCAAGGAATATCAGGTGCTGACCATAACAGTCAGTGATAACGGGATCGGCTGCAAGGATGTCAAGAAGGGGTTCGGACTTCATCATATGGAGGAGAGGCTTTCCATGCTGCAGGGATCATTACAATGCAGCAGTGAAAATGGCTTTACAGTAGAGGCAAAAATTCCGATCAGATGGGGAGAGGAGAAGAGTTGAAACGATGATAAAGGTATTGATTGCAGATGATCAGGAGCTGTTCAGGCAGAGCCTGAGTATCATCCTGAAAAGTGAAAAGGATTTTGAGGTGACAGAGGCGGTTTCCACGGGAGTAGAGGTGGTCCGGTCTGTCAGGAGCAATAAGCCGGATGTGATCCTTATGGATATCCGGATGCCGGAGATGGACGGGGTGGTATGTACACAGATCATCAAGGAAAATTATCCGGATATCAGGATCATCATTCTGACAACCTTTGATGACGATGAATATATTTTTAATGCCCTGAAATACGGAGCCAGCGGTTATCTGCTGAAGGGGGTTTCCATGCAGGAGCTGTCAGATGCCATCCGCAAGGTGTATGAGGGGACGGCCATGATTAATGGAGACATTGCTTCCAAGGTGGTGCGTCTTTTTTCCAGGATGGCACAGTCCAATATTGCCATTACGGTAGAAGAAAAGGATGCAGGGGATCTGAAGGATACGGAGTGGAAGATCATTTCACTGGTCGGAACCGGACTTTCCAATAAAGAGATAGCAGGTAAACTGAATCTTTCAGAGGGAACGGTGAGGAATGCGTTGAGCACAGTGCTGCAGAAGCTCCAGCTCCGCGACCGGACGCAGCTTGCTATCTGGGCGGTACAGACCGGGGCAGCAGGAAGGGAATTTGAATAGCGTATGGAAACAGAGAATCAGGTGAAAAGGAAGAACAGGCTTCTGACAGGCTGTGCCCTGCTTGTTTTTATGGGAGCGCTCCTGTTTATGACGGGAAGGCTTGGGAACGTCTTTTCCGGGAAGGAAAAAGTGATCACCATCGGTGCGTTTTCGGACAGCTACTGGGAGGTGCAGAATGGATATTCATACCGGATCCTGGATGATGCGATCGAAAAATATGAAGCACAGCACCCTGGAATCCGGATAGAATATACCAGTGGTGTGATGAAGGAGGATTACAGTGAGTGGCTTTCAGAGCAGGTTTTGAAGGGAACAGCACCGGATCTGTTTTTCCTGCCGGAGGAAAACCTGTGTGAATTTGCGCAGGCAGATGTGGTCGAGGATCTGACGGACAGGATGAACGCCGATGCGTCCTTCTATGAAGACAGATATTATACAGCAGCAGTGAGGTCCGGTGTATACGAGGGTACAGTATATGCACTGCCCTTTGAATGTGCGCCAAGACTGATGTTTGTGAACAAAACCATTCTGGAGCAGGAAGGAATAGACATGCCCTTAGGGAACTGGACATTTGACGAGCTTTACCGGATATGCCAGAGGGTGACAAAGGACAGTGACGGAGATGGGAGACTGGATCAGTTTGGCATCACCGGCTATACATATGAGGATGCTTTTTGCGGTAATGGCGTTACACTCTTTAATGAAAAAGGAACGGAGTGCTATTTTGCCGGAGAAAGGGTCGAGGAATCCATTTCCCTTCTGGAACGGCTGAAGGATCTGAATCAGGGCTATTCTGTTTCGGAAAAGGATTTTGATGAAGGAAATGTGGTATTTATGCCCATGCTGTTTTCGGAGTACAGGGCATATAAGCCTTATCCGTTAAGTGTAAAGAAGTATGCTGGCTTTGAATGGGAATGCCTGCCAATGCCGGCAGGAAGCCATGGTGAAAATATCTCCAATCTGGACACGCTGCTCCTTGCCATGAATAAAAAGAGCAGGCAAAAGAAGGAGGCTTTTGAATTTATGAAGTATCTGACGGGAGATGAGGAGATCCAGTCAGAGATCTTTACTTATTCAGAGGGAGTTTCCATCCTGCGCAGTGTTACAGAATCCGAGCAGACACTGGCACAGCTTCTTACAGATTCCGGTTCCGGCAGCTTCCAGATCGATACGCTGAGCAGGGCAGTGGAGCAGGCTGCAGTATATCCGAATTTTGAGGGATACGAGGATGCCATGAAGGAGGTAGAGAAGGCTGTGACAGATATTCTGGAGGGAGATGTCAATATCGGGACCGGGCAGATCATCTGGAACAGGAGGATCAATGCTTTTTTAAAGGAAAAAATATAAAATGATGACAAATGTCATAAAAGTTGTGACAATCGTCATGGAAAAGAGGTGACACATGTGAGATGAACATGTGCCGCCTTTTTTGTATAGTAAGGTTACGAAGCCGGGAACAATATAGCAGAAACAGGAGGGATATAACGATGAAATATGTTTTGCTTGTAAGTCACGGAACACTGGCACCGGGTCTTCACAATGCACTTGGGATGCTTGCAGGGGAAGGCAGGGAAGACATTCTTTCTCTTGGGCTTGAGAACGGAACGGGTGCAGATGAATTTGCCGGAAAGCTGAAATTGAAACTTGCCGGTGTGACAAAGGAGGATGAGATCCTTCTGCTGGCAGATCTGGTCGGAGGATCACCGCTGACAACGGCAGCGAATGTGATCGCAGAGCTTGATCTGATAGACCGTACCGTGATGATCGGTGGCATGAACCTGCCGCTGACACTCAGCGCAGTACTGATGAAGGATTCCATGGAGCTTTCTGAGCTGAAGGAAATGCTTCTGCCGGAGGCAAGAGAAGAATTAAAAGAGTTTACTGTTGTAAAAGAAAATGAAGAAGATGAAATTTAGGGAGGAAAAAAATTATGTCAGTATCTTTTATCAGAGTTGATGATCGTATGATCCATGGTCAGACCTGTACCAGATGGGCACTGGAGTACCCCTGTGACGGACTGATCGCAGTCAATGATGCAGCAGCATCTAATCCCGTATTAAAGGCAGCTTATAAGAGTGCCAGCGGAAAGAAGACCTTTGTCTGGACACTGGAAGAGTTCAAGGAGAAGAGCGGCAAGGTTCTGGCAAGCAAGGACAGATATTTCCTGATCACTAAGAATCCCGTTGATATGAAGAAGATTCTGGTAGACCAGGGCTTTAAGCCAGGTATCGATCAGGTGATCATCGGACCGTGCAACGACAGACCGGGTTCTGTAAAGCTTGGAAATAACCAGTCCATTACACAGGATGAAGCACAGGCACTTGAGGATATCATGAATGCAGGCTACAACGTAGAGTTTGCACTGCTGAAGGAAGAAGCAATCGGTAACTGGAAGAAATTCAGAGGCCAGTTCGGTTTTAATTAAGGAGGGGATCACATATGGAAATCAGTTGGTTACAGGCGATTATTTTAGGTTTGTTTGCATGCCTGGCAAGTATGCCGGGTCTTGGAGGAACCTCCATTGGTAACTATACACTGGGAAGACCGTTAATCGGTGGTCTTGTCTGCGGTATCGTTCTTGGAGATATTACAACAGGTATTTTAGTAGGATGTGCCATGCAGGTTGTTTACATTGCACTCGTTACACCGGGCGGAACCGTATCCGCAGATGTACGTGCAGTCAGCTATATCGGTATTCCTCTTGCCATGACAGCGATCAAAAGCTACGGCCTTGATGCTGGTTCAGCAGAGGGCGCAGCACTTGCAACCTCCTTTGGTACCATGGTTGGTACACTGGGAACCGTTTTGTTCTATGGAACAGCAACTATTAACCTTGTATGGCAGCACATTGGCTGGAAGGCGGTAGAGAAGAGACAGTACAAGAAGCTGTATCTTGTGGATATGGGACTTCCCTGGATCTCCCACCTTGCATGCTCCTTTATCCCGACTATGATCATGTGTAAGCTGGGAGCTAACGTGGTAGAACTGATCAAGACTACTCTTCCCATGGATGGTCTTGCCATGAAGACACTGTTTACGGTAGGTGCACTCCTTCCCTGCGTCGGAATTGCCATTCTGTTAAAGCAGATCGTAAGAAGTGCAGCAGATTTCATTCCTTTCCTCTTTGGCTTTGTGCTGGCAGCAGCCATGGGAATCAATCTGGTATGTGCAACGATCGTAGCAGGTATGTTTGCGATCATTACCTACAGGCTTAAGATGCTCAGCGCAAGAAAAGCTGAATATGCAGGCGCAGCTGAGGAAGAAGAGGAGGAAATCTGAGATGGAAAAGAAATTATCTAAAAAAGCATTATTGAAATCATTTCACAACTGGTATTATGGACATCTGACCTGTTTCTCCCAGGAGCATATGCAGACCTTCGGTTATCTGTGTTCCATGCTTCCTCTGGTAGAAGACCTTTATACAGATGAGGATGAAAAAGCAAAAGCAATGGATACTTATACTGCTTTCTTCAATACAGAGCCGCAGCTTGGTACCGTGATCGTAGGTATGACAGCCGGACTTGAGGAAGCAAGGGCAAATGGTGCAGATGATGTGGACAGCGAGACGATCAACAGTCTCCGTGCAGGTCTGATGGGACCGGTAGCCGGTATCGGTGATTCCCTTGTAGTAGGAACCCTGATCCCGATCCTGCTTGGTATTGCCATGGGTATGTCCACAGGTGGTTCTCCGATCGGTGCTGTTTTCTACATCATTGTATGGAACCTGATCGCTTATTTTGGAATGAAATTCCTTTACTTTAAAGGCTATCGTCTTGGTGGAAAGGCCGTTGATTTCCTGATCGGCACACAGGGTGAAGCCTTAAGAGAATCCGTATCCACACTGGGAAGTATCGTTATCGGTGCAGTTGCAGCTACCTGGGTCAGCGTCACAACGTCCCTTACCCTGTACAATGATGCCGGCGAGCCTTACCTGGTACTGCAGGATAAGCTGAATGACGTATTTCCAGGGCTCCTTACCGCAGCGTTTATCGTACTTTGCTGGTTTTTGATGGCAAAGAAGAAGATGTCTCCGATCAAGGTGATGCTGCTTCTGGTAGTAGTTGCCTTCGTAGGTGTACTTATCGGATTCTTCAATCCCGGACTGGCTTACTAAAGGAACCAGGAAATAGCGAGGATAAAAAATGACACTGACATTACAGGAAGAGCAATTCAAAGAGAGAAGATGCAGGCTGATCTGTCTCGACCTGGATGGTACCCTTTTGAATGACGAGAAGGAGATCGATTCAGAGGATATCCGTGAGATCAGGGAAGCCTCAGAAAAAGGAATTGAAATAGCACTGGTAACAGGCAGGATGCCCGCAGCCACAGAGCCTATTGCAAAGAAGCTTGGTGTTCCCTGCATTCTCGCCTGTGATGCCGGTACCTATATCGAAAAAGAAAACCAGTGCATCAGCAGTGAGTATTTACCTATAGCTGCCATGCGCATGGTATATATGGCAGCAGACAATTTTCATATCCCTCTCTGGATCTTCCGTCACAAACAATGGTTTGTGACGGGTATGGATCCGGTGATCGAGAAGGAGATTGAGACAATACATTATATTCCCAGACAGGTTTCCATGGAGGAGCTGATTCTTGAATGGGAAAAAGACGGGATCTGTCCCAACAAGCTTTTGATCGGGGCAGAGCCTGAAACTGTACAGAAGGTATATTCCAGACTGAAGGAACTGCGGATCGAAGGAATTGACATGGCCTGCTCCTCTGACCATTTCCTGGAGATCTTTCCAAAGGGAATGAATAAGGGAAGGGCGCTTGAGCTGATCTGCAGGGCACAGAATATTGATCCGGAAGATACGTATGCTTTTGGAGATCAGGAGCTGGATATACCCATGCTTGAGGCAGCAGGAACGGCGATCGCCATGGGAAATGGGATTCCGGAGATCAAAAGAGCTGCAGACTTTGTAACAAAGACTAATAATGAAGCAGGGATCGCCCATGCTCTCTGCTATTTCGAGGCGTGGAACCTGCGGGCACAGAAATAAATCCTGCAGGCATTTGCCGGCAGAGAATCAGGAAACAGAAGCTGGCTGGCATGAGGCTGCTGGCAGAAAAATCAGGAAGGAGATCAGAATTATGACAAGCTTTACATTTATCGTTAAGGATCCTATGGGACTTCATGCAAGACCGGCAGGACTGCTGGCCAAGGAGGCTGCAAAATATGCTTCGAAAATCACCCTGAAGAAGGGCGACAAGAGCGGCGATGCCAAAAGAATTTTCAATATTATGGGACTGAATGTAAAAACAGGCGATACAATAGAGGTAACCGTAGAGGGAGAGTCAGAGCAGGAAGACAAAGCGGCACTGGAGGCCTTTATCAGAGAGAACGAAGCATTTGAATAAAGAGATGCTAAACAGAAAGGCTGGTACAGATATGAAGATATATCAGGGGAAAAGCGTTTATCATGGAATAGCTGTCGGAAAGATCCGTATCCTGAAAAAGGAAAAGAGAAATGTGGTAAGAAGCCATGTGGAAGACGTGGAAGCGGAAATCCGCAGAAAGGCAGCTGCCGTAGATGAAACCATGCAGCAGCTAAGGCAGCTCTATGATAAGGCACTTCAGGAAGTTGGAGAGTCCGGCGCAGCGATTTTTGACGTACATCAGATGATGCTGGAGGATCAGGATTATCAGGAGTCTATCGAAAATATGATCCGGACCCAGGAGGTCAATGCAGAGTATGCAGTGGCTGTTACATCTGACAATTTTGCCGCCATGTTTGAGCAGATGGATGATGACTACATGAAGGCAAGAGCCGCAGATGTGAGGGATATTTCCGAGCGCCTGATCTCTGTGCTTCTTGAAGAAAAGCAGGAGCTTGACAGTAAGGAGGATAAGGAGATTGTGGTCGCTGAGGATCTTTCTCCAAGCGAGACGGTACAGATGGATAAGAGCAGGGTACAGGCTTTTGTAACCCGCTTTGGATCCTCCAACTCCCATACTGCGATCCTGGCAAGAACGATGAATATACCGGCACTGATCGGTGTTGATTATCCAGAAGATATGGATGGTAAGCTGGCAGTGGTAGATGGTTTCAAGGGAATTGTCATTGCAGATCCTGATGAAGCAACACTTGCCGAGTACTGGAAGAAGGAAGCAGAAGAGGCAGAAAAGAGAGAGCTTCTCCAGACCTTAAAGGGTAAGGAATCTGTTACAAGGAGTGGCAGGGAGATCAGGCTTTATGCCAATATCGGCGGTATTTCTGATCTGCAGGCAGTGATGCAGAATGATGCAGCGGGAATCGGGCTTTTCAGAAGTGAATTCCTTTATCTGGAGAAGAGTGATTATCCTACCGAGGACGAGCAGTTCCAGGTATATAAGTCTGTAGCGGAAACCATGGCAGGCAAGAAGGTGATCATAAGGACACTGGATATCGGTGCAGATAAGCAGATCGGATATTTTGACCTGAAGAAGGAAGAAAACCCGGCTATGGGCTTTCGTGCCATCCGGATCTGCTTAAAGCGTCCGGAGATCTTCAGGACACAGCTCCGTGCACTTTACCGGGCAAGCAATTATGGAAATATTGCCATTATGTTCCCCATGATCATTTCGGTAAAGGAGATCCGCCGGATCAGGGAGATCGTGGAAGAAGTAAAGCAGGAGCTGAGGGATCAGGGAATTTCCTTTAAGGAAGTAGAGCTTGGTGTGATGATCGAGACTCCGGCAGCAGTTATGGTCAGTGAAGAGCTGGCAGGGGAAGTGGATTTCTTCAGTATCGGTACCAATGACCTGACCCAGTATACTCTGGCGATCGACAGACAGAACGGTGAACTGGATGAGTTCTATGATTCGCACCATCCGGCAGTCCTTCGTATGATCCGTATGGTAATAGATAATGCCCATAAAAAAGGCATCTGGGCAGGCATCTGCGGTGAGCTTGGCGCAGATCTGACTCTTACAAATACCTTCCTTGATATGGGAATTGATGAACTGAGTGTCTCCCCTTCCTGCGTCCTCTCCATCAGGAAGAAGATCAGGGAGCATGCATAAATAAAATAGGAACTACAACGTTCGGCGACGGCAAAGCCTTCTTATTTCACATAAGGGCTTTGCCGTCGCTGTTTTTGTGAGAATGGGGACTGCAGGCCGGGTTGTAGGGCGTCCCGGGCGGGGCATGTGAGAAGAAAAAGAGCTTTGGTGCCCCGCCGGCAGAGAAAAAGCAGGGAAGAAGAGAGGAAATCCGAGGCGGGCGGGGCATGGGGAGCAAAAAGAAGCCTTTGATGCCCCGCCGCCAAAGAAAAAGCAGGGAAGAAGAGAGGAAATCTGGGCCGGGCGGGGCACAGGAGGAGAAAAAGAGCTGTGATGCCCCGCCGCCAGAGAAAAAACAGGGAAGAAGAGAGAAAATTCGTCCAGGGCGGGGCATGGGGAGCAAAAAGAAGCCTTTGATGCCCCGCCGCCAGAGAAAAAACAGGGAAGAAGAGGGGAAATCCGTCCTAGGCGGGGCATGGGGAGCAAAAAGAAGCCTTTGATGCCCCGCCGGCAGAGAAAAAGCAGGGAAGAAGAGGGGAAAACCGTCCAGGGCGGGGCATGGGGAGCAAAAAGAAGCTCTCATACCCCGCCTGCCATCAATAAATAGGTCAGCCTGAGATAAGAGAGCTTCTTTAATAAAGCTTTTAGGAGAACAGTACCTTCTCAGCGACTTCCACACCACAACGGATGCAGTCAGGGCAGGAGCACAGTACTTTGCCGGTTTCGATTCCCTTCAGCTCCTTACATACGGTACTGCCGGTTTTCTCACGGAACTGGTTCAGCAGTTCTTTGGAAAGCTGGTAAGTGGAAGCCTTGGTGCCGGGATTCTCGATGTTTCCGTCACTGTTCTTCATGCCAGCCAGCATGATAGCACCTGACAGGGCACCGCAGGTACCTTCCATACCGCCCATGCCAAGACCGAAGCCTTCTCCCGCCTTGAACAATACTTCTTCACTTACGCCAACTTCTCCAGCGAAAGCGCAGGCTACAGCCTGACAGCAGTTGAATTTCTTATCGTGGTATGCGATAGCAAGTTCTTTCTTATCCATTTTCATAAGTATCCTTTCTTTTTGTCATCTTATAGATTCACACATTCTTATTGTACCATATTTTCCTGAAGTGTACGAAGATATTCAACTTTTCCTATATATAGATCTATCAATTTCTGCTTTCGGTATTCGGACAGGTATACACATTGGCTTAAAATTTCATTTATTTTAGAAGCATCAGGAAGTTTGGAAGTATCAATAAGCTTCCAGTTGTAAACATGCGAAAGACACTCTGTTTCGGTAGGATATAGACCATTTACTGTTGTATCGGTGACGGATTCAGGATATTCGCCTTCTTTGTTTTTGGAACTTCCAGAATCATAAACAGGAGCCGGCTGAATGAGTTTTAAAGAATCCGCATCTCTCAGAAAACCAATATTTCCCTGATGGCGATCACGATTGGTGATCAGGAAATCAACTATTGTCTGAATATCCATATATTCCCGGACACATGTTTCACTAAGACCCAAAGAAACTGCTGCCTGTATAATCAGTTCATAAACATTATCCTGCTGTGTAAAGTTATCTTTTTCCAGCAAATCAAAAGCAGTAATCAGTTCAGTATTGCTATCGGTAAAGGCATTACAGGTACAGCCAATCACCTCATTTTGAGAATCATATAAAAACTGATAATTACAGTAATATGGATATCCCTGCATCTGATAAATCAATGAAGCAATAACTTCCCGGGCATTCAGGATGTCATATTGTTTATCAACCTTTTTACATAATTTTAAAACATTGTTCTGCTTATACCAGAATTTTTCAAGTTCACCGCCAAGTGTAGAATTGTAACCTTTGTATGATTTATTAGTATCTTTAACAGTATAAAATTCGTCAACGTCAGCTAATTTTTTCAGGATATCATTCCAATACAGATTTTCTGTTTCTTTTTCAATCCAATAGCAATCAGTGAAGGCAAAAGCATTATTTTCAAGCATCCATTGCCGGGCAGTTTTTCCACGTTGGATATATTTATGAAAATTATCTCTGTTTACAGGAATTTCACGGTCAGACAGCCAGTTTTCCAGGAGGTAGCAGCCTTCTTCATTCGCAAAAAGAAAATCTTCAGTTTCATATTCAATAAATTCTTCTTTGTAATTAAAAACTCGCCAGAGAGGAAGCGGCAGTTCATTTAGAGAAGCTTTTTTGAATGCGGCATAGTCGATCTGATGGCGGTTGTGTGCAAAGGTACACAGATTATGATCCTTATGTTTTAAAGTATAATTTGGCATAATAATTCTCCACATAGACTGGATATATTTCAGAAGAGTTACATTATTTTCAGGATTCCCGTTTGCACAGTTTTTTTTCAGTATAAGCGAGAAATTGCTGCTTTTGAGTTTCCTGCTGCTTTTTTCTTCGGTTTTTATAAAGCTGTTCCATTTCCGACTTGGATATATTACTTTTCTGCATAAACAACCTGACCTTTCTATATAATGATGTCGAGGTCAAAAGCCCTCGACTTTGATACCTACGGATTGCTTCGTGCTACGCACTCTCACAATCCTACCATATAATGAATTGTACCATAAATCCACAAAAAGAGAAATGTTTGATTTTACGGCACTTCTTCCATCTTTCCCCTCTGCATTGTCACGAGCAAAGTGATAAAAATATTACCTTATTACGTTTTTGTGGCAGAAAATAGACACACTACTACAGTCTAAATTTTGGGTGTTTTATAAACTCCGGGAATCTGATACAATGTATTATGATTTAAGCGATTCAAACGCTCAATTTTCCGGGCTTCAGAACGAAAAGGAGGAAGAAAATGTCTTTTTACAAAAATAAAAAATTCTGGATCATAGCGGGTATCGTTGTAGCAGTCTGCGGCGCAGGCGCGTGGATCACCAGAAATGTAACGATACACAAAAATGGAGCATCTGTTTCTATTATCGGAGGAGCAGACGGGCCAACCTCTATTTTCCTTGCTGGGAAGCTGCCAGGAGGAGAAACAGGAGAAGAGGGCGCAGCGGCTGATGCAGAGAGCGGAAGCAGCACAGGAATCATTCCCATGGAGAATAACATTTCCACGATGCCACTTGAAATGACCATGACAGCAGTGAAATTTGAGAACGGGATCCTGACGCTTGAGATTGATAACCACAGTGGTTATGAGATGACCTACGGAGAGGACTATGAGCTGCAGAGGCAGGAGGGAGATTCCTTTGTGAAGGTGGAGCCGGAAAGTGATATCGGATGGCATGATATTGCCTGCAGCATCCCGGATCTGACGAAAGCGACCGTAACCTGTGATCTGAAGCCCTACGGGAAGCTGCAGGCAGGAGTATATAAGCTGATCAAGTCAGATATGGAAGCGGTCTTTGAGCTGACGGCAGATTATGATCCTGACTGATAAGAGACCGGCAGGGAGTGCTGGCAGAAGCGTAAAACAGTGGACAGAAGCGGGGAAAAGTAGTAAATTACAAATATATGTGTGCAGGCAGAAATGCCAAGCACAGAATCCTGTAAAGAATAATGATTTATCATAAAAGAAAGAAGGAAAAGATTATGGCAAGAAAAGTAGTTTTAGCAGGCGCATGCCGTACAGCGATCGGAACCATGGGAGGTACCTTAAGTACAACACCCGCACCGGATCTGGGAACTATTGTGATCAAAGAGGCTCTGAAGAGAACCGGTATAAGGCCGGAGCAGGTTGATGAGGTATATATGGGCTGTGTCATCCAGGCAGGACTTGGACAGAACCCCGCAAGACAGGCAGCAGTCAATGCAGGAATCCCGGTAGAGGTTCCGGCGACTACGATTAACGTACTCTGCGGTTCCGGTCTTCACTGTGTAAACCTGGCAGCCAAGCTGATCGCCAGCGGGGATGCTGATATCATCGTGGCAGGTGGTATGGAGAATATGAGCAAGGCACCTTATCTTCTTTATGATGCACGTTTCGGTTACCGTATGGGAGCAGCCATGATGGATGATGCGCTTCTGCGCGATGCCCTGCATGATGCTTTTGGAGGCTATCATATGGGAATGACAGCAGAGAACGTAGCAGAGGACTGGGGACTTACAAGGCAGCAGCTTGACGAGTTTGCCGCATGGAGCCAGAACAAGTGTGAAAAGGCACAGGCGGAAGGGCGCTTCAAGGACGAGATCGTTCCGGTAGAAGTAAAGAAAAAGAAAGAAACCATTATTTTTGATACAGACGAAGGTCCCCGTAAGGGTGTTACCGCAGAGGGCATCAGTAAGCTCCGTCCCGCATTTAAGGAAGGCGGTATCGTAACAGCAGCCAATTCCTCAGGCATCAACGATGGTGCAGCAGCTATCATCGTTATGAGCGAAGAGAAGGCAAAGGAGCTTGGCGTTACTCCTATGGGAACCTGGATCGGTGGTGAGCTGGCAGGCGTAGAGCCGCGTATCATGGGTGTAGGTCCTGTGGCTTCTACCAGAAAGGTTATGAAGAAGACAGGCTACCAGATCTCTGACTTTGATCTGATCGAGGCAAATGAAGCGTTCGCAGCACAGTCCGTAGCCGTAGGACATGACCTTGGCTTTGATATGGACAAGCTTAATGTAAACGGTGGTGCCATTGCACTGGGACACCCGGTAGGAGCATCAGGCTGCCGTATTCTGGTTACCCTGCTTCATGAGATGGCAAAGAGAGATGCCAAGAAGGGGCTTGCAACCCTCTGCGTAGGCGGCGGTATGGGCTGCTCAGCCATCGTCACAAGAGATTAGTATCTGAAGTTTTTTGAAAGGAAAGAAAAACGTGGCAAATATCATTTCAGACGAAACCATTGATTATGTAGGAATCCTTGCCAAGCTTGAGCTTTCTGAAGAAGAGAAGGAGCAGGCCAAGAAGGATATGGGAAGCATGCTTGATTATATTGACAAGCTTTCCGAACTGGATACCGAAGGAGTAGAGCCCATGTCCCATGTGTTCCATGTCAGCAACGTATTCCGTGAGGACGTGGTGACCAATGGAGATGACAGGGAAGCCATCCTGAAAAATGCGCCGGAAGAAAAAGACGGGATGTTCGTAGTACCCCGTACATTTGAATAGGAGGACGGCAGAATATGAGTATATTAAGCATGACTGCCGTAGAGCTTGCAGCGGCGATCAAAAAGCATGAAGTCACCGTTAAGGAGGCCGTAGAGGCGGTCCTTGACAATATTGAGAAAAAGGAAGACACCTATCACTGCTATGTGACCGTAGACAGGGAAGGCGCTTTAAAGCAGGCAGAGGAGATCCAGAAAAAGATCGATGACGGAACGTTAAGCGGACCTCTTGCCGGTGTGCCGGTAGCCATCAAGGACAATATGTGTACCGAGGGACTGCTGACCACCTGCTCATCTAAGATCCTTTATAATTTCGTACCAACCTTTACCTCTGAGGCAGTTTTAAACCTTCAGAAGGCAGGTGCTGTGATCCTTGGCAAGACCAACATGGATGAATTTGCCATGGGATCTACCACAGAAACATCTGCTTATGGAGTGACAAGAAATCCCTGGAACCCGGAGCATGTACCGGGCGGATCCTCCGGTGGAAGTGCAGCAGCAGTGGCAGCAGAGGAATGCTTCTATGCCCTTGGCTCTGACACCGGCGGTTCGATCAGACAGCCTGCATCCTTCTGTGGTGTTGTGGGACTGAAGCCTACCTATGGTACGGTATCACGTTACGGCCTGATCGCCTATGGATCATCCCTTGACCAGATCGGTCCTCTCTGCAAGGATGTGACAGACTGTGCGACCATTCTGGAAGCGATCGCGTCCCATGACAGCAAGGATTCCACTTCCGTAGAAAGACAGGATACTGACTTTACTTCTGCGCTCGTAGAGGACGTAAAGGGCATGAAGATCGGTATTCCGAGAGATTACTTTGGAGAGGGCTTAAATCCCGAAGTAAAGGAGGCTGTCCTGAAGGCAGCAGAGGTTCTGAAGGAAAAAGGAGCCATCGTAGAAGAATTTGACTTAAGCCTGGTGGAATATGCGATCCCCACCTACTATACGATCGCAGCAGCAGAAGCCAGCTCCAACCTGGAGCGGTTTGACGGCATCAAATACGGATACCGTACCGAAGAATATCAGGGACTTCACAATATGTACAAGAAATCCCGCTCGGAGGGCTTCGGCGCTGAAGTAAAGAGAAGAATCATGCTGGGAAGCTTTGTACTGAGCTCCGGCTATTATGATGCTTATTATCTGAAGGCACTGCGTGTGAAGGCACTGATCAAAAAGGCCTTTGACGAAGCCTTTGCCAAATATGATGTGATCCTCGGACCGGTAGCACCCACTACCGCACCGAAGATCGGAGAGAGCTTAAGCGATCCGATCCAGATGTATCTTGGAGATATTTACACCATTTCCATCAACCTGGCCGGACTGCCCGGACTTTCCATTCCCTGCGGCAGGGACAATAAGGGACTGCCGATCGGCATGCAGCTTATCGGTGACTGCTTCAAGGAAAAGAACCTGATCCGTGCCGCCTATACCTATGAAAAAGCAAGAGGTGCATTTGTAAGGAAGGAGGAGAACTGACATGGAAAAGCAATATGAAACCGTCATCGGTCTGGAAGTGCATGTAGAGCTGGCAACGAAGACCAAGATTTTCTGTGGATGTTCCACAGCCTTCGGTGGTGCACCCAATACTCACACCTGTCCGGTCTGTACCGGTATGCCGGGATCCCTTCCTGTGCTGAACAAGCAGGTACTGGAATATGCAGTGGCGGTAGGACTTGCCACAAACTGCGATATCACCAGATATTGTAAATTTGACAGAAAGAACTATTTCTATCCGGATAATCCGCAGAACTATCAGATCTCCCAGCTGTATCTGCCGATCTGCCGCAATGGTAAGGTAGAGATCGAGACAGAGAAGGGTAAGAAATACGTGGGAATCCATGAGATCCATATGGAAGAGGATGCCGGCAAGCTGGTTCATGACGAGTGGAATGACTGTTCTCTTGTGGACTATAACCGTTCCGGTGTGCCGCTGATCGAGATCGTATCTGAGCCAGACATGAGAAGTGCAGAAGAAGTAATCGCCTATCTGGAGAAGCTCCGTATGACGATCCAGTATCTTGGTGCATCTGACTGTAAGCTGCAGGAAGGCTCCATGCGTGCCGATGTCAACCTTTCCATCAGGGAGGTTGGAGCGACAGAATTCGGTACCCGTACCGAGATGAAGAATCTGAACTCCTTTAAGGCTATCGCAAGAGCCATCGAAGGAGAAAGAGAGCGTCAGATCGACCTTCTGGAATCCGGAGAAAAGGTTATCCAGGAGACAAGACGCTGGGATGACAATAAGGGTGAATCCTATGCCATGAGAAGCAAGGAGGATGCCCAGGACTACCGTTATTTCCCGGATCCTGACCTGGTACCGATAGAGGTGGATGAAGCATTCCTTGACAGGATCAGAGAAAGACAGCCTGAATTCCGTGAGGAAAAGATGGCAAGATATAAAGAAGAGTTTGACATTCCTGAGTATGATATTGATATCATCACAGGAAGCAAGCGCATGGCAGACCTGTTTGAGGCTACTGTTGCCCTTGGGGCACAGCCCAAGAAGGTTTCCAACTGGCTGATGGTAGAAACGCTCCGTCTTCTGAAAGAAAATGACATGGAGCCGGAGGATATCCGTTTCTCACCGGAGCATCTGGCTGCGCTGATCGCCATGGCAGATAAGAAGGAGATCAACAGCTCCGTAGCTAAGGAAGTTTTTGAGGAGATCTTCAAAAACGACGTGGATCCTGCGAAGTATGTAGAGGAAAAGGGCTTAAAGACCGTCAATGATGAAGGTGCCCTGCGTAAGACAGTAGAGGAAGTGATTGCAAACAATCCCCAGTCTGTTCAGGACTATAAGAGCGGCAAGGAAAAGGCGATCGGCTTCCTGGTCGGACAGACCATGAAAGCCATGAAGGGCAAGGCAGATCCCGGCATGATCAACAAGATGCTGAAGGAACTGCTGTAAAAAAGAGTAAAAGGAAGGCACTGCCTGGCTGGTGGTGACCTTCTTTTTTATTTTCTTCTTGCCTTTAAAAAAGGAATGTGCTAGAATATCCCTCGGTGACGTACAAATGTCTTTTATAGAAGGACGAGAACATTCATGGGAAACAGATTTTATGTCGTAAAGGAGCAGGCGGTGCCTGAGGTGCTTTTAAAGGTAGTGGAAGCCAAGAAGCTGCTCGACAGCGGCAGAGCGCACACGGTCAATGAAGCAGCTGATCAGGTGGGAATCAGCCGGAGCTCTTTTTACAAGTACAAGGAAGATATTTTTGAGTTCCATGAGCATTCCCAGGGAACGACGATCACACTTACCTTTCAGATGGAGGATGAGCCGGGGCTTCTCTCCGATGTGCTGAAGATCATCGCACAGTTCGGAGCCAATATCCTGACGATCCATCAGAGTATTCCGATCAGTGGCGTGGCATCTTTAAGCCTCAGTATACAGGTTCTCCCGACGACAGGAGATGTTTCAGATATGCTGGAAGCCATGGAAGCGCAGAAGGGTGTCAGAAATGTAAAACTTTTAGCGAAAGAATAATTTAGGCTGCTGCAGGAAATCCTGCATGAGTCTCACAAAGAAAGGAAACGAATATGATACAGGTAGCAGTGTTAGGATACGGTACCGTAGGAAGCGGTGTAGTAGAGGTTATTGAAAAGAACAAGGCTGAGATCAACAAGAAGTCCGGTGAGGAACTGAATGTAAAATACATTCTGGATCTGAGGGATTTCCCGGGGGATCCTTATGCAGATAAGGTAGTGCACGATGTTAATATGATTCTGGATGATCCGGAAGTAAAGATCATCTGTGAGACCATGGGAGGCTTAAAGCCGGCCTATGACTTTACAAAGAAGGCCCTGAGCCTTGGCAAGAGCGTCTGTACCTCCAATAAGGAGCTGGTTGCTGCCCATGGACCTGAGCTGATCCGTGTGGCACATGAGAACAAATGCAACTACCTCTTTGAGGCCAGTGTAGGCGGCGGTATCCCGATCATCCGTCCCCTGAACTACTCCCTGACAGCAGAGAAGATCGATGCTATCACTGGTATCCTGAACGGAACGACCAACTACATCCTGACCAAGATGGACAGAGAGGGTGCAGATTTTGAGGCTGTTCTGAAGGAAGCTCAGGAAAAGGGCTATGCAGAGAGAAATCCGGAGGCTGACGTGGAAGGCTATGATGCCTGTCGTAAGATCGCCATCCTCTCATCTCTGATGTGCTGTAAGAATGTAAAATATGAAGAGATCTATACAGAGGGTATCACGAAGATCACAGCAACAGACTTCGTTTATGCGAGAGCCATGGGCAGAACCATCAAGCTTCTGGCACAGAGCAAGGAAGTAGATGGTAAGCTTTTCGCCATGGTAGCACCGTTCATGATCAGCCGTGACAATCCGCTTTATATGGTAAATGATGTATTTAATGCAGTCTGCGTACATGGTAACATGCTGGGCGATTCCATGTACTATGGTAAGGGAGCAGGAAAGCTTCCCACTGCAAGTGCTGTCGTATCTGACGTTGTTGACTGTGCAAGACATATCGGCAAGGTGATCATGTGCTTCTGGGATGATGAGGATGTGAAGGTTTCTGATGTCAGTGAGGCAAGAAGGGCATTTTTCGTCAGAGTAGATATGGCAAAAGAAAAAGAAGCCATTGATACCTTCAAATCCGTCAGAGTCATTGAGGCAGATGTGGAGGGTGAGTTTGCATTCGTGACCGATGTGATGAGTGAAAAGGAATTTAATGAAAAAGCAGATGCAGTAGGCATCATCAGCCGTATCAGGATGGAAGCATAAGATATATCCTGTGAAAACAGGTACGGGATCGAAGATTTCGAAAATGAGGAGAATGGAAAAATGAAAAAGGTAGTTAAGTTTGGAGGAAGCTCTCTGGCGAGCGCAGCACAGTTTCAGAAGGTAGCGGATATCATCCATGCGGATCCGGAACGCAGGTATGTGGTTCCTTCAGCCCCGGGAAAGCGTTTTTCAGGGGATACCAAGGTAACAGATATGCTTTATAGCTGCTATCATCTGGCAGAAGAGGGCGCAGATTTCAAGAAAGAGCTGAAAGCCATTGCAGAAAGATACCAGGAGATCATCGATGGACTTTCTCTTTCCCTGTCTCTGGCAGATGAGTTTAAGCTGATCGAGAAGAACTTTAAAGAAAAGACCGGCGAGAATTATGCGGCTTCCCGTGGAGAATATCTGAACGGTATTATCATGGCAGCATACCTTGGCTATGAATTTATTGATTCCGCTGAAGTAATCCGTTTTAAAGACAATGGTGAATTTGATGCTGAAGTAACCAATGAGATATTAAGTGCAAGACTGCAGGATGTGGAAAGGGCTGTTGTGCCCGGCTTTTACGGTGCCTACGCAGACGGCAGGGTAAAGACCTTTTCAAGAGGCGGTTCGGATGTGACAGGTTCTATCGTGGCAAGGGCTGTCAAGGCAGATGTATATGAAAACTGGACAGATGTATCCGGCTTCCTGATCGCAGATCCCAGGATCATCGACCAGCCGGAAGCTATTGAAACTATTACCTACAGAGAACTGAGGGAGCTTTCCTACATGGGAGCCAGCGTTCTCCATGAGGATGCAATCTTCCCGGTAAGAAGAGAGGGGATCCCGATCAACATCCGCAATACCAACAGGCCGGAGGATACAGGAACCTGGATCGTGGAAAGCACCTGCCAGAAGTGCAGGTACACCATTACCGGTGTAGCCGGAAAGAAGGGATTCTGTTCTGTCAATATTGAAAAGGCCATGATGAATTCTGAGATAGGCTTTGGACGCAAAGTACTGCAGGCCTTTGAGGACAATGGTATTTCCTTTGAGCATATCCCGTCCGGTATCGATACCCTGACCGTATTTGTTCATCAGGATGAGTTCATGGATAAGGAACAGAAGGTGGTTTCTGCCATCCACAGACTGGCAGACCCTGATTCCATTGATATTGAAGCTGATCTGGCACTGATCGCCGTTGTAGGACGCGGCATGAAGTCCACAAGAGGAACCGCCGGCAGGATCTTCTCTGCACTGGCGCATGCCAATGTCAATGTCAAGATGATCGACCAGGGCTCCAGTGAGTTGAATATCATCATCGGTGTTGCCAATGATGACTTCGAGACAGCCATCAAGGCGATCTACGATATTTTCGTAGTAGCAAGGATCTGAGCAGCTCCTGAATAAAAGAATAAAAGCTGACAAAGATAAAAAGAACCTCCTGCAGGAATAATCTCGCAGGAGGTTTTTAAGTCACTGCAGAACCATCGCTTCAAATGGAATGCTGTCATCATATAAATAGGAAAGATAGGTGGAAGCCTTATCCATCCGCTGACTGGTAGAAGCAATTCCAAAGACTGGGATCAGACCATGATAGGAATCTGTCTTCTCTATAAAGGGACTGTCTTCTATATAAATACCGACAGGAACAGGATCCTCCATATTCTCAGGATGTTTATGTTCCTCGGCATCTGCTTTGATCGCAGCATTGGTGGCATTTTCCATTTTATTATAGAAGGCCATGGCTTCTGGATCATCCGAGGCAGCCTCATCAGCCCTGTCAATGGCCGCCTGGTCTATATAATAGATATTTCCTTCGTAGGCGGCCAGCTCTTCTTCACTTAAGACAGTCCGGAGATCCACCATAAAGCCGCTGATGGAAAGCTTGTAAAAGACGGCTGAATCAAGGACAAGGGCATCGAAATCATTGGTGGCTGCCTGTGCAATGATTTTCTGATAGGTTGCCATGTCATACTGCGTGTAGTCCTTTAAGGAAAGAGTCGTCATCGTATCAATGTAGCATTCATATTTTTCATTGTCGAGATCAGCATATTCACTGAAGGATTCACTGATGGCCGTATCGTTCAGGTTCTGGGAATTCAGCATTAGCGCATAAAAATTATAGTCCTTTGCAGTGACCATATCATGGATCATGATGGACAGGAAAATAACGGCTGCGATCCCGGCAATGAATGGTACCTTATAATAAAACCAGAAATAGGCAAGCCGTTCCTTCGGAGTCATATCCTTTGTTTTTTTCTGCTGCTCCCGGATCTCATCCCGTACACCTGTGTACGCTTTCTTCTGTTTCTTTTCATCAAACATATAAATTCCTCTGTTTTTCTTGCAATTTTAAAAGAGGTATATTAAAATAGCCTCTAACTCATATCATAGCTTTTCAAAAATTGACTGTCAACGAAACAAAATATGCAATCTGTGAAATTTTTCTAAACTTTCAGACACTAAACTTTCAGACACTAAACTTTCAGATGGGCAGCAGCACTTGCAAGTTGACCCAAAATATACTATCATTATCGGGTAAGGCTTTAAAACTATACAGAGAAAAGAAAGGTAGATAAAATGAACGAAACCTATGTGGAATGTCTGGTAAAAAGAAAAACACCGGGATATATGTCCTTTTTAAAAATACTCCTGATCATGCTTACAGTCGGATTTGTCTTGGTTGGCATGGTATTTATCATAGCACTGATCCCGGCGATCCTGTTTGGCGTTGCAGCTTATTTTGTTTATATGAATACCGATCTCGAGTATGAGTATCTCTATCTTGACAGAGAGCTGACAGTGGACAAGGTCATGGCCAAGAGCAAGAGAAAGAGAGCTGCGGTTTATTCTCTCGACAAAATGGAAATCGTTGCACCTGTTAAGTCCTGGCACCTGGACAATTTCAAAAACAGACAGACCAGTAAGAATGTTGATTACAGCTCCGGAGAAGAGAAACAGCCGGATAAGCGCTTTGTATTTTATTATGAGGGCAATCAGAAGGTCATTTTCGAGCCCAGTGAGGAAATGGTCAAGGCGATGCAGTTCGTCGCACCCAGAAAGGTTTTTAAAGATTAAATGATCTTTTAAAAAAAGAATATAACAGGAGGAGAGAAAATGGGTCAGATAATTGGCGAAGGAATTACATTTGATGATGTACTGCTTGTACCTTCTTATTCTAATGTAATCCCGAATCAGGTAGATCTTACAACCTGGCTGACAAAAAAAATCAAGCTGAACATTCCGATGATGAGTGCCGGAATGGACACAGTAACAGAACACAGAATGGCGATTGCCATGGCTAGACAGGGTGGTATCGGTATTATTCATAAGAATATGTCGATCGAAGCACAGGCAGAAGAGGTAGACAAGGTAAAGCGTTCTGAGAACGGTGTTATTACCGACCCGTTTTCCCTGACTCCGGACCATACACTGGCTGATGCCGATGCACTGATGGCCAAGTTCCGTATTTCCGGTGTCCCGATCACAGAGGGAAGAAAGCTCGTTGGTATCATTACCAACAGAGATCTGAAGTTCGAAACAGATTTTACAAAGAAGATCAAGGAATCCATGACAAGTGAAGGACTGATTACTGCCAAGGCAGGGATCACACTGGAGGAAGCAAAGAAGATCCTTGCCAAGGCAAGAAAGGAAAAGCTTCCTATCGTGGATGACAATTATAATCTGGTAGGGCTGATCACCATTAAGGATATCGAGAAGACGATCAAGTATCCTCTTTCAGCCAAGGATGCACAGGGAAGACTGCTGTGTGGTGCCGGTGTTGGTATTACAGCCAATGTACTTGACAGAGTAGCAGCTCTTGTGGATGCCAAGGTAGATGTGATCGTTCTTGACAGTGCACACGGACATTCCCAGAATGTACTGAACTGTGTCAGGATGATCAAGGAGAAATTCCCGGAGCTGCAGATCATTGCAGGAAATGTGGCAACCGGTGAAGGAACAAGGGCACTGATCGAGGCCGGTGCTGATGCAGTCAAGGTCGGAATCGGACCTGGCTCTATCTGTACCACACGTATCGTAGCAGGTATCGGTGTACCCCAGATCTCAGCAATCATGGATTCTTATGCCGTTGCCAAGGAATATGGCATCCCGATCATTGCAGATGGCGGTATCAAGTACTCAGGCGATATGACCAAGGCAATCGCAGCAGGCGGAAATGTCTGCATGATGGGAAGCATCTTTGCAGGCTGTGATGAGAGCCCCGGAACCTTTGAGCTATATCAGGGACGTAAATACAAGGTATATCGTGGTATGGGATCTATTGCAGCCATGGAGAACGGCAGCAAAGACCGTTACTTCCAGGAGAATGCAAAGAAGCTGGTTCCGGAAGGTGTAGAAGGCCGTGTGGCTTACAAGGGAACTGTAGAAGATACTGTATTCCAGCTGATGGGTGGTCTCCGTTCCGGTATGGGCTACTGTGGAACAGCTTCCATCGAAGAGCTGAAGGAGAAGGGAAGATTTGTCAAGATTTCAGCAGCTTCCCTGAAGGAGAGCCATCCTCATGATATCCATATCACCAAGGAAGCTCCTAATTACAGCGTGGATGAATAAAAATAAAATGCGGCAGAAAAGAGGAGAAAATCATGTCGGCAGTTGAGTTTGACAAAAGAAAGTACAGTACAGATAGTGAATACATGATTCAGAACCTCAAGGAGAAGAAAAATCTGGAGAAATGGCAGAAGCTTCTGTGCCAGGCAGTAAATGTATTTGCATGCTTTGTAGACTGCGATGGGACTCCTCTCACAGCCCTTTCCGGCAATCCTGATGAAGCAGCAAGGCTGATGAAGGCCATTGATCAGGAACAGCTGCAGAATATGCTTACGAGAGTATGTGAAAGCACACTTGAGGATCAGGCAATTGAAGAGACAGGGTATTCCAACCTGCGCCTGGCAGTGATCACTGCCAGGGCGTTTGGAAGACCTGTTCTTAACTGGGTGATCTTTGGTGTGCTTTCTGATGACTTTGAGGAAGAAGAGAATGACAGGCCAAGACTGCTCGGCTTTGAATCCATGATCACAGCGAGGGCATTTAACCGCGTGATCGATGCCGTCAGCGAGTTTTCGAGGGATCTGGTCAGCAGTGCAGCCCATACGCTGAATGCAGAAGCGGAGAGCCGGAGAAGCCAGTATTCGGCCAAGGCACTGGAAGCTAATTTGAAACGTACAGAAGCACTGGCAGAGATCATCCAGCTTCTGGAAAATGATGATGCCATTGAGAAATTAATGCTCCGGATCCTGCGGACAGTAGGAAGCTTTCTGGATTTAAGCACAGCAGCTCTGTGCAGAAGGACAAAGCAGAAGGATGAGATCGATATCCTGTCCCATTGGTGTAACCAGAAGGAGGTCTGGGGACTGGAGGCAGATGCAGCTCAGAAAAAGCCCTTCTTTATCAAGGATGATGATAAGGCTTTTATTTTATCTGACAGTTCAGGACTTAAGAAGGAAGAAAGAGAAGAGCTGGAAACATTTGGGATCCATGCACTTGTGGTAATTCCCATCATGATCCTTGGAAAGGTCGATATGTATGGCGTTTTCACGGAGAAGCGGGAGGACAGGATCTGGCAGAAGGAAGAGATCAAGTTCCTGGCGGATGCCGTGAAGATCCTGCAGAGTATCCTCACAAGAAGGATCCAGAAAAATTCACTGGCAGGCTCCTATGCCTGTCTGGAAACTATTCTTGATAATGTGGGCGGCGCTGTTTATGTCAGGGATTTTGAAACGGGGAATAGCCTGTTCACCAACCGGAATATGCGTGGCATTTTCGGTGAAGAACTGAAAAACGGAAATATCAACAAGCTGCTTGAAAAGACGATTGTGGCGGAGAAAGGAATCGGGGAACTGTTCCTTGAGGATCCCGGCAAGTGGTTTGAGGTTTATTATACAAAAATGTGCTGGGTAGACGGAAGAAATGTAATGCTGGTAGCCCTGTACGATGAGACTGAGAAAAAGGTATATCAGAAGAAATTGGAACAGCAGGCTCATACCGATTTCCTGACAGGACTTTCCAACAGAATGTGCTGTGAAAGGGATCTGGCAAGATATGTGGATGAAGCCGGTAAAAAGAAGAAAAAAGGTGCGCTCCTTTATCTTGACCTGGATGATTTCAAGCATATCAATGACGGACTGGGACATCAGTATGGTGATGTACTGTTAAAGGCGATCGCACATAATTTCCAGAGGATCAAAGGAATTGAGAATACCTGCTACCGTATGGGTGGCGATGAATTTGTCATTATTGTGGCACCTGAGCATTATCAGGAGCTGGACAGGATCATCCAGGAAATCAAAGACATCTTTATGAAACCCTGGTTTTTAAAGGATTCGGATTACTACTGCACCATGAGTATGGGTGTAGTAGAGTTCCCTGACAATGGAGAGGTCGTCCATGAACTCATCAAAAAGGCAGATATCGCCATGTATGAGTCCAAGAAGGCCGGTAAGAACAGAGTTTCCAATTACACATTGGAGATCGGCAGTCTGTCAGGAAGAAGACTGGATATGGAAAAGAATATGCGTGAGGCGACAGCCAAGGGCAATCAGGAGTTTGAGATCTTTTTCCAGCCGATCATGGATATCAGGGGTGAGAAGCCGAAGTGTACAGGTGCAGAGGCACTGATCCGGTGGAACAGTACGGAGCTTGGCTTTATTTCACCGGCAGAGTTTATTCCGCTTGCAGAGTATCTGGGACTGATCAATCCGATCGGAAACCATATCCTCAGGGAAGCCTGCAAGATCTGCAGCTACTGGAATCAGAACGGTTATCCGGATTATAAGGTGAATGTCAATCTGTCTGTTATCCAGCTTCTGCAGAGTGATATTGTTGAAATTGTAGAAAGTGCTATTCATGACAGTGGGATATGTCCCTGTAATCTGACTCTGGAGGTAACAGAGAGCCTTGCCATCAATGATATTGACAGAATGAAGGGAATTCTTGGAAGGATCAAGGAACTCGGGGTAAGGATCGCACTGGATGACTTTGGTACCGGTTATTCTTCCCTGAACCATATCAGAGAGCTTCCGCTTGATGTGATCAAAGTGGATCAGAGCTTTATCAGAAATCTGGAAATGGATGTATATGCAAAGTCCTTTGTCCGTATGATCGCTGAACTGGCACAGGTGATCGGTGTAAACCTCTGTGTCGAGGGAGTGGAAACAGAAGGCCAGTTCTATATCGTGTCCAGAATGAATGTAGGACTGATCCAGGGGTACTATTTTGATAAGCCCTTAAAAAGAGAGGATTTCGAAAAGAAATATGCACCTGACCTTCCGAAAAATCAGAAGGGAACAAAGAAAAAATGAATCTGAAACAGCTGGAACAGTTCAATCCAATTACGATACAATGTCATGACAATCCTGATGCTGACGCTTTGGCATCAGGATTTGGCTTGTATTGTTATTTTAAAGACAAGGGAAAGGATGTCAGGCTGGTTTATAGTGGGGTAAATCAGATCCAGAAGCCAAATCTGCTCCTGATGATCGATAAGCTTGATATACCTGTCGTATATCTGAAGGATCAGGATGTACCGGTGAAGGGATTACTGATCACAACTGATTGTCAGTATGGCGCAGGAAATGTGACACATCTGTCAGCAGAAAATGTGGCGGTGATCGATCATCATCAGGTAGAGATCACAGGAATCCCACTGACAGAAATCCGGTCCGGTCTTGGAAGCTGCTCTACACTGGTGTGGCAGATGATGAAGGTAGAGGGGTATTCCTTTGAAGGTAAGGATAAGCTGAAGACAGCTCTTTATTATGGACTGCTCTGCGACACCAATATGTTTTCCGATATTGCAGCACCGGAAGATACAGAAATGCGGGATGCACTTTCCTATGATAAGGGACTGATCACACTTTTTAAAAATTCCAATCTGTCCCTACGGGAGCTGGAGATCGCCGGAAGGGCACTGCTTCATCACATATACAATGAAGATTTTCATTATGCGATCGTAAGGTCAGCACCCTGTGATCCGAATATTCTTGGAATGATCAGTGATTTCATGATACAGGTGGAAGAGATCCATATCTGTGTGGTATTTGCGGTTCTGGAGGAGGATATCATCTTTTCCCTAAGGAGCTGTATTGAAGAGGTTCATGCAGATGAGCTGGCAGCGCTTCTGGCAGGAGAGGACGGGAGCGGAGGCGGTCATCTTCTGAAGGCAGCCGGCAGAATGAAAAGAACCAGTATTTTCAGGATCCTTGATATGGAATTTACAGAGAATTATTTTAATCAGAAGCTGGAAGATTATTTTGAGAAACTGGAGAAAACTCGCGGAAAGGAATAGCATATTAAAAAATAATGTGCTATGATGTGGGATAAGAGTAACGGAAAATGCAGGAGGTAAAGCCAGAGCCGGTCTGCGGCTTATGGTATCGGACAGGAATGAGCGAAAAAGAACTGAAAGAAAATGTGACCACCGAAGGCGAAGCAGAGAAAGCTGTTTCCAGAAATTTTATTGAGCAGATTATTGATAAGGATCTGGCAGAAGGTGTCTATGATACTGTGCATACCAGATTTCCACCGGAACCCAATGGATATCTTCATATCGGACATGCCAAGAGCATCCTTTTAAATTATGGACTTGCAAAAGAGTATGGCGGCAGGTTCAATATGCGTTTTGATGATACCAACCCTACGAAGGAGAAGGCAGAATTTGTAGATTCCATTCTGGCAGATATCAAATGGCTTGGAGCTGACTGGGAAGACAGGCTTTTCTTTGCATCGGATTATTTTGAACAGATGTATGAAGGTGCTGTGAAGCTGATCAAAAAGGGAAAGGCTTATGTTTCCGAGCTTTCTGCAGAAGAGATGAGAGAGTACCGTGGTACTTTGACAGAGCCTGGTAAGAATGATCCAAGCAGAGACCGCAGCGTAGAAGAAAACCTGGAACTGTTTGAAAAGATGAAGAATGGCGGCTTTGCCGATGGAGAAAGAACGCTCCGTGCAAAGATCGATATGGCATCTCCCAATATCAATATGAGAGATCCCATCATTTACCGTGTGGCGCATCTGTCCCATCAGCATACGGGAGATGCATGGTGTATTTACCCGATGTATGACTTTGCGCATCCCATTGAGGATGCCATTGAAGGAATCACCCACTCCATCTGTACGCTGGAGTTTGAGGATCACAGACCACTGTATGACTGGGTCGTAAGAGAGCTGGAGTATCCTCATCCACCCAAACAGATCGAGTTTGCCAAAATGTATCTGACCAATGTGGTAACTGGTAAGAGATATATCAAGAAGCTGGTTGAGGACGGTATTGTAGACGGATGGGATGATCCCCGCCTTGTGTCTATCGCAGCCCTGAGAAGAAGAGGCTTTACACCGGAGTCCATCAAGATGTTCGTGGATCTCTGTGGTATCTCCAAGAGTAATTCATCTGTAGATTATGCCATGCTGGAGTACTGCATCAGAGAGGATCTGAAGCTGAAGAGACCGAGAATGATGGCAGTTCTTGATCCTGTCAAGCTGATCATTGATAACTATCCGGAGGATCAGACAGAGATGCTCACCGTAGCCAATAATCTTGAGAATGAGGCTATGGGAACAAGACAGGTACCCTTTGGCAGGGAGCTGTATATAGAGAGAGAGGACTTTATGGAAGAGCCTCCGAGAAAGTATTTCCGTATGTTTCCGGGCAATGAGGTTCGTCTGATGAATGCCTACTTTGTAACCTGTACCGGCTGCGTCAAGGATGAAAATGGCAGGATCACAGAAGTACACTGCACCTACGATCCGGAGACGAAGTGCGGAAGCGGCTTTACCGGCCGTAAGGTAAAGGGAACCATTCACTGGGTTCCTGCAAAGGAAGCTGTGAAGGCAGAAGTAAGACTTTATGAAAATATAATAGATGAGGAAAAGGGTGTATACAATGAGGATGGAAGTCTGAACCTGAACCCCAATTCCCTGACCGTACTGAAGGAATGTTATTTAGAGCCGGCTTTGAAGGATGGAAAGCCCTATGACAGCTTCCAGTTTGTCAGACAGGGATATTTCTGTGTGGATTCCAAAGACTCTGTGGAGGGCGCACCAGTATTTAACAGGATCGTGTCTCTGAAGAGCTCATATGTATTACCTAAGGCGTAGGAGGAAAAAATGGCCGGATTATTAAGCGGACTTTCCGAGCTTGGACTTGGAGGTCTTGAAAATATGGAAGTATATGAGCAGCCTGAAGATAAAGAGGCAGAAAAGCAGGCAGAGGAAAAACCTGAGGTGAAGGAAGAAACATTCCTGTTTGATAAAAGCTATGAATGCCCGGTCTGCTATCAGGGCTTTAAAGCAAAAACAGTCCGTTCCGGAAAATTACGTTCTCTCGGAACAGACAGGGATCTTCGGCCGCTTTATGATCAGATGGAGCCATTGAAATATGATGTGGTGATCTGTCCGCACTGTGGCTATGCAGCGCTTACCAGATTCTTTGGAGGACTGACAGCAGGACAGATCAAAGCGATCAAAGAAAATATTTCTGCAAATTTCCATCCGGTAAAGGAGGAAAAGGAAACCTATACTTATGAGGAGGCACTGTACCGTTATAAGCTATGCCTTGCCAATACGATCGTAAAGCACGGCAAGGTCAGTGAGAAGGCATATATCTGTCTGAAGGCAGGATGGCTCCTTCGCAGCATGGGTGAAAATCTGGATCCTGCAGTAGAGGATTACAATAAGAAAATGCAGGAGATCAAGGAGCAGGAAAAGGATTTCCTGAAGAATGCCCTGGATGGACTGATCACCGCCAGGCAGACAGAAAGCTATCCGATCTGCGGTATGGACGAGGTGACACTGGAGTATCTGATCGCTGTGCTTGCCATGGAATTTGAAAAATATGATATTTCATCCAGACTCATCTATAATATCCTGAATACGCCAACAGTAAACAACAGGATCAAGGATAAGGCAAGAGAAGTAAAGGATGAGCTGCTTCAGCAGATGGGTAAGAAATAACGATAAAAGAGACCGCATACCAGTAAATGATATGCGGTCTTATTTTATTATTTAGGAGATGATTCGGGAAATTTCATGCCGGATTACTGCGCAGGATCTTCATCATCAAAGAATTCTTCTACAGTATCTTCAGATTCTTCAGCCTTTGTGATGGTATCAGCAACAGCTTCCTTAACTTCTTCAGCTGATTCAGAAGTCTCTTTGACATCCTCTCTGGCAATCTCGGAAAGATCGGTAAAGGAGGTATGGGCACTCTGATTATCAGCAACGGATTTCACGGTGTCCTTTACCTGCTGGACAGAGTCGGTGATCACTTCCTTGGCCTTATGGAAAGCCTCTGTGGCAAGAGCCTCTGCTTTATCAAGATTTAAGGAAACATAGGAACGCTCCTTAGAAGAAGTGAGATCCTCGTCCAGGTCTTCGCTGAAATCGTCAAAATCATCATCAGTATCATCACCGGCTTCAGGATGGGTAATGATATCCTTTTTCTGGAGATAGGAATAAGCACCATAGGCGGCACCGGCAACTAAAGCGCTGCAAAGTAAAAATTTACCAAAACTCTTAGACATCGAAAAACTCCTTTCAAGATCACTTATAGAATAACAACATTCTAATACTATTTTGCTGGATTGAAAAGAGAATATAAGCAAAAAACAGGAAAAAACCGAAGTTTTTTAGACGACAGGAATTGCGAAGCGCATGAAAATATGATATATTTAATTTCGACTAGAAAGGTCAATGGGGAGAACGGGGGGTTATATGAACGATAAATTTTTTGATCTCAAAAAAGAGAAACAGGATCGTATGATCAATGCCGCATTGAAGGTATTTGCGGGAAATGGGTATGAGCATGCCAGTACAGATGAGATCGTGAAGGAGGCAGGCATCAGCAAGGGACTGCTCTTTCACTACTTTATCAGCAAGATCGGATTGTATACGTTTGTATATGATTACAGTGTGAAGTATCTTCTGCTGGAGCTGAATACCGGTGTGGATAAGGAAGAAACTGATTTTTTCAAACTGACCAGACAGATCAAGAACTGCGAGCTGCAGGTCATGCGCACCTATCCTTATCTGATCCGGTTCCTAAGTGAAAGCGGCAGAGAGCAGAACAGTGAGGCACTTGAAGCTACCAGGGAGAAGCGGGTATACCTTGGGAAACAGTATGACAGACTGGTTGAAAGGGCAGAGGATACACCTCTGCGGGATGGGGTCAGTATGGATCAGCTGAAAAAGATGGTGCAGCTTACACTGGACGGGCTGATGACAGAGGCCTTTTTTGAGGGCTCCTTCCAGCCGGAGCGTTACATGGAGGATGCCCTTGGGTATCTGCTGCTCTTAGAAAGGCTTTGTGTCAGGGAGGCATAGAATGAAAGAGACTTTATATACGATACCACTTAACGATGCAGTCAATGCCAATGATGAATGTCCTTTCTGCTATATTGAAAGAGAGGTAGAGCAGGATCTGATGGACTTTGTGCTGGGCAGTGGATCCTCTTATATGGAAAGTGACGTAAGGGGAGAAACGGATAAGGCAGGCTTTTGCCGGGCACATTTCAAAAAGATGTTTGATTATGGCAATACTCTTGGAAATGCCTGGATACTGAAGACGCATTATATGAAGATCAACCGGGATATGAAGGAGCAGTTTAAGCACTTTGCACCGGGAAAGAGTTCCTTTGCCAGCAGATTCAGGAAAGCGCCGGAGGAGGAAAACAGCATCAGTGCCTGGGTGAAGCAGATAGAAGGCTCCTGCTATATCTGCAACCGGTTTGCAGATACCTATGACAGATATATGGATACCTTTTTCTATATGTATAAGAGGGATGAGGAATTCCGTAAGAAGATAAAGGAAGGCAAGGGGTTCTGCCTGCACCATTTCGGGGATCTCTGCGAAGCTGGGGAAACCAGGCTTTCTGATAAGGAGAAAAAAGAATTTTATGACGATATGTTTGCTCTGATGGAGCGCAATATGGAAAGGCTTCAGGAGGATGTCAACTGGCTGGTAGAGAAATTTGACTACCGGAATAAGGATGCCGACTGGAAGAATTCCAGGGATGCTGTACAGCGCGGCATGCAGAAGCTGAAGGGCGGATACCCCGGGGATCCCGTTTATAAGATGAATAAATAAAGGATCCCAAGGATAAAGCTTGTGAAAATACCGTAGAGAATGACGGGACCGGCAATCGTAAAGATCTTGCAGCCGATACCGAAGACCTGCCCTTCCTTCTGATATTCAATGGCAGGGGCAGCAACGGAATTGGCAAACCCGGTGATAGGTACAAGGGCGCCGGCACCACCAAATTTTACAAGAGGGGCATACAGGCCAAGGCCCGTTAAAAGGGCACTGACAAGGACAAGACTGATGGAGCAGAAGCTCCCGGCCATGTCCTTTTCCATTTGCAGGATATTTTTTGCGTAATCAAGGAGCAGCTGCCCCAGGGTACAGATGAGCCCGCCGGTCAGAAATGCCTTCAGCATCTGTAAAATTAAATTGTGACAGGGGGTAACCTTTTTTACATAACTGGCATAATCCTTTTCCAGTGAGAGCTGTTCTTCTGACTTCTTTTCTTCCATATCGATTGATCTCCATAATACTCATTTGTATTTCAGTATGTGCGTTTTTGTAAAAAATATGCAAAGGAATATTTAGCTTAACTTAAGATTCTGGAAAAGAATGTGCCTTGTAGATTAACAGGGCAGATGCTACAATGATAGAAACAAATGAGAAATGAAGGTTAACTGGTATGGTCAATTTTGCAGGGATGGAATTTATATTCTATTTTTTTCCTGTTTTTTTACTGATATATCATCTGATCCCCATAAAATATAAGGATGTGGTTCTGCTTCTTGGCAGTTATCTTTTCTATGCATCAGGGGATCTGAAATATGTTCTGCTGCTTCTTTTGCTGACTCTTTGTAATTACTTTATGGGACAGCAGATCCATAAGCTTTCCGAAGGCTATAAAATGCACAGCTGGCAAAGGACAGAGAGGAAAAAAAAGCTTGCGTTCATTATCAGCCTGGATGTTACGGTGCTTCTTGTTTTCAAGATGCTTGCGGTTTTCGTGGACAGCAGCCTGTTTCCTCTTGGACTCAGCTTTTACCTGTTTAAGATGATCTCCTTTCAGGTAGATTATTACAGAGGGGAGATTTTCGAAAAGACATCATTCCTGTCAGTTGCTGTGTATTTTTCCCTGTTTCCCCAGGTGATCTCCGGTCCGATCATGCGTTATAATGAAGGAACTGAGCCGCAGAACAGAATTTACGGTCTTTCACAGCTTGAGGACGGCATGAAGTATTTTGCGGCGGGACTTGGCATGAAGGTACTGCTGGCAGACCGGCTGGCGATTCTGTGGAATGATCTGCAGATGATCGGCTATCAGAGTATTTCAACGCCGCTGGCATGGCTTGGGGCAGCAGGCTATTCCCTGCAGTTATATTTTGACTTCTGGGGGTATTCCCTGATGGCATCCGGTATACTGGTATGCCTGGGCTTTGATTTTATTGAAAACTTCCATCACCCTTATGCATCAGGCAGTATAGGAGAGTTTTACCGGAGATGGCATATGACACTTGGGAGGTTTTTCCGGGATTATGTGTATATCCCGCTTGGAGGAAGCAGATGCAGGAAGAACAGGCTGATCCTGAATCTTGTGATCGTATGGCTGATCACGGGACTGTGGCATGGAAATGGGGTGAATTACCTGCTGTGGGGCGCTGTGCTTGGTCTGTTTATCATACTGGAAAAGCTGTTTTATGGGGAAAGGCTGAAAAAGCTTCCGGTGCTCCGGAATCTGTATGTTCTGTTTTTGATCCCATTAACGTGGGTGATTTTTGCGATCACAGATCTGCACCAGCTTCTGATTTATTTTGGCAGGCTTTTCCCGGTATTTGGCGGCACAGGCATTGCAGTGAATACTGGAGATTTCCTGAAATATGCAGGAACCTATGGAAAGCTTTTCCTGGCAGGCGGACTGCTCTGTATTCCGGGTGTTTTTGATTTCCTGGAAAAGCACAGAAAGAATCCGCTCGTGATCGCAGGACTTCTGCTGATCTTCTGGTATTCGGTTTATTTTATGGCAAGCAGTGGAGAAAATCCATTTTTATATTTTCAGTTTTAAGGTGAGCAGGGATGAAACATTTGAAGGAAAGTCCGTTTTTCTTTTTGCTTCTGTTGTCGGGTATTTTATTTACCATACTGGCAGCGATCGGGAAAAATAACATATACCGGGATCAGCAGTATCACCCGGAAAAGGGACCGCTTCTGGCGATTCTGTTTACTGCCATGAATGAGGACATTTATCCCTGGCAGTTATTTACAGACGGGCAGGCGGTTGAGACAGAAGGCAGTGCTGTCAATCTGACAGAGGATGACCAGAATGGTCAAAACGCAGGTCAAACATCTGAAAGCGGTCAAAACACAGATGACACCTCTGACAGTGCAAAGGATACAGGTGAAGGAAACGACACAGCTTCTGGCAGTGCTTCCACAGCAGGAAATAGTACTGTCAGTGGAAATGCAGCAGGAAACAGTACTGTCAGCGGAAATAACGCTGCACAGGAAAAGGAAGATGATACTGCCGGTGGTATGCCGCAGGAGGAGCCACCTTATGGTGAGAACAGACCGGAGCCTTTAAGAGGCAGTACGGAGGAAGAGTATTTAAGCCATATCTCAGCTGATATTTATGGAGATGCAGGAGTGCAGAAGGCTGCAGAATATCCTTTTGTGACGGTAGATGAGAGCTACTTTGATGATGCCCTGTTTATCGGTGATTCCAGAACGGTCGGGCTCCATGATTATACAGATCTGTCAGAGCATGCGGATTTTTTGTGTAAAACATCACTGACCATCTATAAGGTATTGGAAGAAAATTTTAAGGGAATGGGTACCGTAGAAGAGGTTCTTAAGAAAAAGCAGTATGGAAAGATCTATATCATGGTTGGTATCAATGAGCTTGGACGGGGAACTACAGAGGATTTCATGGCAAAGTATACGGAGGTCGTGGACACGCTGCATGAGTGGGATCCGGATGCCAGGATCATCATACAGGGCATTATGAAGGTCAGTGGGAAGAAGGATGCGGAAGACAAGGTATTCAATAACAGCAATATAACAGGAAGAAATCATGCCATTGCCACGCTGGCAGATAATTATCATATCTTTTATATTGATATGAATGAGGCGGTCTGTGATGAGGAAGGAAATCTGAATGCGGAATATACCCATGATCAGATCCATCTGCTTGGTATGTACAATGACCTTTGGAAGGATTTCCTGATGACGAAGGGAATCAGCGGATAGAAGGTACCGGAACTGCAGGACTTGTATTTTCGTGTATAAAAACCTCCAGATCAGAAAAACTACTAGAAAAGTAATTTGATCTGGAGGTTTTTTATGGACAGCTGGAAAGGTGCATTTTTTGAACAGGGAAGGCAGAGCATTAAAATTCCTGTGCCGGTTTATATCAGGGCAAGTGCCAGTATAGCAGGAAGCAAGGAGGGAGGCGGACCTCTTGGCGATCTGTTTGATATGGTTGGAGTAGATGATAAATTTGGCAGTAATACATGGGAAGAAGCAGAAAGCACATTGCAGAAGGAGACCCTGCAGATTGCCATAGGGAAGGCAGGGCTCAATGGTGAGGATATCCGTTTCCTGCTTGCCGGAGACCTTCTGGCACAGTCCATGGCAAGCAGCTTTGGCCTTGCATCCTTTCAGATCCCGCTGATCGGATTGTATGGAGCCTGTTCCACCTGTGGACTTTCCCTGGCCCTGGCTGCGGCCCTGATCGTTGGCGGAATGGCACAGTATGTGGCCAGTGTGACATCCAGCCATTTTGCCAGTGCAGAAAAGGAGTTCCGTTACCCGCTTGGATATGGAAATCAGAGACCCCTGTCAGCCACCTGGACAGTAACGGGAAGCGGTGCCTTTATCTTAAGCAGCCTGAAGGGGAAAAAAGACAGAGCAGTGATCACAGGGCTTACGATAGGAAAGATCGTGGATCTTGGGATGAAGGATTCCATGAATATGGGAGCCTGCATGGCTCCAGCAGCATCGAGCTTAATTTGTCAGCATTTTGCAGACTTTGGCAGAACACCGGAGGACTATGACCGGATCATAACCGGTGATCTTGGCCTTGTAGGCCAGCGGGTGCTTCTGGATATGCTGGCTGAGAAAGGCTTCGACCTATCCGGAAAGCATATGGACTGCGGCATTGAGATCTATGATGAGAAGCAGGATGCCCACGCAGGAGGAAGCGGCTGTGGCTGCAGTGCAGTGGTACTGTCGGCGCTGATCTTAAAGAAGCTGGAGGAGGGCGAATGGAAAAGAGTGCTCTTTGT
>ERZ1026860.95-NODE-95-length-66806-cov-13.356070_pt1 | contig 66806 bp, 42 predicted proteins | sample MGYA00380160_ERZ1026860 | MGnify/ENA primary metagenome ERZ1026860 (study PRJEB33269, sample SAMEA4719796) | human gut metagenome | biome: human-associated habitat; feature: organic feature; material: feces | place: Cameroon | collected 2013-10 ... | reverse complement strand
GAGCGGAAGGGAAGGCGGAAGGAATGGCAGAAGGTGAAGCAAGAGGCAAAGCCGAGGGAAAGGCCGAGGGCAAAGCCGAAGAACAATCCGCCATCGCCAGGCGGATGCTGGAGGAGAAACTGCCCGTTGATATCGTCGTGAAATGCTCCGGCCTAAGCGAAGACGAGGTTCGGAAGCTGATGTGACGTGCGAGCTTGCCAACATCTTTGCGGAGCTGGGGAGATTCGGCAAGAGCGCGGACGACAGGGACGCGCCGAACCATCGATTACGATAAAAAAGCCGCCTCAAATTTGCAATCTGCCAGTTGCCTGAACATAGGGTGACCCCGAGAGTTCTTGAGACTCCGAGGCCACCTTTTTAATAAGCAGCGCAATCTTTTCATTTATTCAACCTCCAGCCGCACATATCAACCAAAGAACAGGCAAAAGTTTTGGTTGTTAATAAAAAATCTGTATATTTACGGCTCGTAACCACAAACATCAACCAATTTAACAACCTAATGGTACCCAATTTTAATCTATGCCATCGGCGCCTAGCGGCGCTTCTGACTTGCTTGACCCTCCTCGGAGGAGCAGCACACGCACAAACTGCCACGACAGACGGCAAGGTGATTGACCAGAACGGGATTCCCGTGATCGGGGCTTCCGTCGTCGAGAAAGGAACGATGAACGGAGTGATGACCGACACTGACGGCGCATTCACCATCAAAGTCGCCTCCGGCAAGACCCTCGAAGTATCATGCATAGGCTATGTGACAGTAGAAGTCGCAGCCGCCCCAAGACTCAGCATCACCCTCCGTGAAGACTCACAGATGCTTGAAGAGACCGTGGTCGTGGGTTATGGTACGATGCGCAAAAAAGACGTCACTGGCGCAATGGTGTCAGTAACCTCAGACGATCTCGTCTCCACTCCGGCAAATAACGCCATCGAAGCGCTTCAGGGCAAGGCCGCAGGTGTCGCCATCGGGAGCGCAGACTTGCGCCCGGGCTCTGTCGGCTCCATCCGCATCCGAGGCATCAATGCCATCAAGGACAAGGATGACTCCGCCGGCCCTCTGGTGGTGATTGACGGAATAATCGGCCAGAGCGTCGGTCTCGACATGCTGAACCCGCAAGACATCGAATCGGTGGACATCCTCAAAGACGCTTCCGCCACTGCCGTATACGGTGCCCGAGGCGGCAACGGCGTGATTCTCGTCACGACAAAGAGGGGAAAGAGCGGCAAGCTGGCATTGAATTATAGCGGAACCGCGACATTCGAGAAAATCTACGACCGCATCCCTATGATGGACGCACAGCAGTACATTGAATGGCGCCGCTGGGGATATTACTATGCAGGTCTTGGCCCGAGAGCCGACGAGCCTACGGTAGAGAACGACCGCAAGCTCTTCACATCCTACGGAACGGATGAAGCGGCATGGACCAACATCCTCAGGGGATGGGGACTCACATACGACCAGTGGAACTCCGGTCAGACAGCATCGAAATGGGACGGCTCCAAAGTGCAGACAACTGACTGGACGCAATACACGGACCGCATAGGCGTAACGCAGGAGCACACCCTCAGCGCGAGCGGCGGCACAGACAAGATGAATGCCTATGTCTCATTCGGCTACCTCAACCAGAAAGGTACCAACATCGGCCAGGACTACACACGATACACCATCCGCACCAGCGTGGATGTCAATCCTATAAACTGGTTCAAGATGGGCGGATCCATGAATGCCCGCTTCTCTGATCAGGAGTATGGTATCGATGCCTCCAACAGCATCTCATCAAGTATCCCGGGCTCCCTCCACGGTAAGGCCCGCAACACTTTCAGCTACGCAGTCCCTTATGACAGCAACGGCAAACGCATCGACTACCCTGGCGGAGACACCACAATACCTACAGTCGTAGACGAGGTGGGCAAATCGGCCGTGACAAACCTCTACTATCAGCTGTCCGCTTCCCTGTACGGAGAGATTGATTTCGGCAACATCTGGCAACCTCTCAAAGGCCTGCGCTTCAGAACAAATTTTGGCCCGCAGATAAGCTTTGGACAGAACTTCAGGTACCTCTCGAATGAATCAGTGAACCGAATCTCCCAAGGCACCGATTATGTAAGCTCAAAGGCCTCGAAGAATTTCTCGTGGCTGCTCGACAATATGCTCACATATGACAAGACCATAGGTGCGCACTACTTCAACGCGACTCTCCTCCAGGAAGCATGGTCAAAGATGAGCAGCAACCTGTATGAGATGAGCGGCAGCGGCGTAGCACTCGGGATGACCCAGAAATGGTGGGGCCTGACCCCTAAATCGGTAGGCGTGCTGAACGACCCTAAGTACAACACCCTCTCCGAAGCACAGATGGCATCATATATGGCCCGCCTTATCTACAGCTTCAAGGACAGGTACATCGTGACATTATCCTACCGGTACGACGGCGCCTCTCAGCTCGGAGACGGGCACAAATGGGCAGGATTCCCTTCCGTGGCACTCGGCTGGAGACTCGACCAGGAGAGCTTCATGCGTGACATAAACTGGCTCGACCAGCTCAAGCTCCGCGCCGGCTGGGGCCTCACCGGCAACTATTCCGTAGGCATTTACTCTACAAAAGACACGCTCTCAAGCGGTACCGCAATACACGGGGCGAACGGTTCGACATTCTACTACACACCGACCACCCTTGCCAACAACGCCATCGGCTGGGAGACCACATCCCAATACAATTTAGGTGTCGACTTCTCGGTACTCAAAGGCCGCCTCTCCGGTGTCCTTGACCTCTACCAGAACTACACCAACGGGCTCATCTTCGATGTAACCCTCCCTACTGTAACCGGATACGGCAAGACCAAGGACAATGTCGGCAAGACAATGAACCACGGATTCGACCTGTCCCTCAACTCAATAAACATCTCCACGCGCGACTTCTCATGGAGAAGCAATCTCAACCTGTCTTACACCAAGAACAAGATTCTGGAGCTCCAGAACGGCAAGGAGGACATGGTGGCCGACAAGCTCTTCATCGGCTATCCGTCAACTGTGCTCTATGGATACGAAAGCGCAGGCCTGTGGACCGACTCGGCCGAAGATCTCGCGCTCATGGAGAAGTTCAATGCGAACGGCCACAAATTCGCACCGGGAATGGTCCGTCCGGTAGACCAGAACAATGACTATAAGATCGATGCGAACTACGACCGCAAAGTCATAGGAAACACCCGCCCTCTCTGGAACCTCGGATTCACGAACACATTCTCTTATAAGAACCTCGAACTCTCCATCTTCCTGTATGGAGCATTCAAGTTCGTCGCGCAGACAGGCCAGTACCAGGGTGGCCGGGAACCGGTCATCTACATGAATTATTACAACGAGAACAACAAGAATGGCGCCGAGTACCAAAGGCCTTACTTCAACACCGCCGGAGGAGATTCGTTCTCCGGAATTCTGCTCCAGAAAGACGCCTCGTTCCTCAAGGTAAGACAGATAGCCATCGGATACAACCTCCCTCGCACTTTCGTGAAGAGACTTGGACTCGGATCCGTAAAAGTCACAGGACAGCTGAAGAATCCGTTCTCCATATATCAGGGAACGAGTTGGATGGACAGCGACCTGAACAGCGGCACATACAACAGAGGATTCGTATTCGGTCTCAATGTAGGATTCTAATAACAAATTGACATGAAAACAAATATACGACACATACTTTTGACGATGCTGGCCGGGGGCGCCCTTCTCACCACATCGTGCACAAACGACTTCCTCAACGAAGTCAAAAGAGACGAGGTCTCAAGCGGCTGGCTGGACGAGCCGGAGGGCCTCGCTTCAATGGCAGGGAGCCTGTACATGGAGTTCAATTACTTCTTCAACAATGAATCCAGCTATGCCTACACCAATTACGGAACGGACGAGTTCATGGTGGCGGGAGACGCGTCCAACGGGATGTGGAACGATTATGACGCCCGTCTCGGATCCGTCGTAACCCCTGTAGTGAACTCCAACACGCAGGCAATAAGCACCTTCTGGAACACCTTATATGAATGGAATGCACGCGCCAACAGAATCATAGCCAAGGCCGACATTCTCGAAGGTTCTCCGCTGAAGAACGAAACCCTCGGAATAGCATACTTCACCAGAGGATTCAATTTCCTTTTCCTCACCATGCAGTTCGGGGACATACCTGTCGTGACAGAGCCGATTTCTACACCTGAGAGGGAGTTCGCAAGGGCACCGCAGGAAAAAGTATACGAGCAGATCATATCTGACCTCAAGAACGCATACGACCTGTTGAGCTCAGACGCAAGCCGCGCGACGAAAAACTATGCGACAAAGTACACCGCCGCGCACTATCTCGCGAAAGCACATCTCTGGAGGGCGTCAGAAATCAACGACAAGTGGAATTCCGCCTACAAGTCAAAGGATCTGGAAGAAGTCATCAAATATGCGGACGAAGTCATCGCGGCTCACCCTCTGGCGGGAGACTACAATGACCTCTTCAACAACTTCACCGCGTACGATACCTCCATCACCGAAACCAATTCAGAGATCGTCCTTTCATCAGGAAGTTCCGATTCCGCGACGACCAACCGCAAAGCCAACTGGGGTCTCGCTCTCTTCACCGCCTGGTACCAGAACTTCCCGCTCATGAAGCGCGACCTTGCCAGCGGCCGTGAGTATCAGCGTATGAAGACCACCCCGTCTTACGCATATTTCCTGTATGACCTGGAGAATGACTCACGTTTCTGGAAGTCTTTCAAGACCACCTATGCGGTCAACAATGCAAGTGCCAAGACGGAGATCAACATCGGCGGGACCAGGATTCCGTCCACGGCTTACTTCCCGAGCAACGATGGCGAGTACATGAGCACCATGTACATCATCAACCGCAAGGATTACGGGCAGAAGTATTACAAGCCGGAAGTCAATGTCTCCAAGGCTACAACAGGCACATATTCAAGAACCGATTATCGCACCGGCAAGAAGATTCCGGCTATCATGGCCCTGAACATCTACAGCGAAGACGGCACCGAGATCCTCGGAACTTCCATGACTCCGGACTACAACACCCTTCTCGCCCCTCTGTGCAAGTATCTTGACGGGGCGGTGGACAAGAACAATCTCGGTGGCGGATATCGCGACGGAATTCTCGCGCGCTCGGCAGAGGACTACTTCTTCAAGGCGGAAGCCCTTATCAGACAGGGCAAATACAATGAAGGCATCGCCGTCCTCAAACCGCTGCGTGACAGAGCGCAGTTCAAAGCCGGGGAAGCCCGCGACGCATATGTGGACGGCGGCAACGCATACCATTACAACAGCTACAAGAGCGGTCTCAAAGGCTTCACGGCCAACTGCTCGTTCTACCCGATGAACTCCTACTACTATTCAGTAGGCGGATGGGATGACGAGTCAGTACGCGAGTCCAAGAACGCCGTCGCCTCCGTGCTCCCGACCGTCACTCTCGCCAGCCTCCCGAAGGAAGACGCAGCCATCATCGACAAGCTCGGGTATTCTTCCGATTACGACAAGGCGATGTGCTACCTGCTCAACGAGAAATCCAGGGAAATGTATGGTGAGTATCTGCGCTGGATGGATCTGGCCCGTACCATGACTCTCGAGAAGCGCCTCGTCTTCAACGATCAGGCGTATTCCAAGAATCTTACCGACATCACCGGGCACAAGACCGACATGAGCGGCACCACATACGCAGAGAGTGCCAACGGAGGCAGTTTCAAGGCTTCCGTGCACTACTATCGTCCGATCCCGCAGGTGTTCCTCGACAACATCACCAAGGACGGCAAACCTCTCACTGCCGACGAGAAAGCCGCTATGCAGAATCCTGGATACTAGGCTTCACCTCGCATGTTTTCACCTCGGAGACGGCCCGCAAGGACCGTCTCCGTTTTTGCATATCCTCCAAAAAACTGTAACTTTGCGCCCTGTATCGGAAACAGACAATACCACAATACAATCAATCAGATGAAAAACCGAATATTGACCCTTTTGCTGCTGGCACTGCCTCTGGCCGCGTCAGCCAAGGATGTCTCCGGACTCAACGAGAAGCAGTTCTCGAAGTTCTGGAAAGTAGAATCAGAATCTCCTGACTACAAAGTCAGCTTCAAGGACGGGGCCTGCGAAATCACCGCCCCCAAGGGACTGACCCTCTGGTACAAGGAGAAGATGAAAGGCGATGTCGTCATCGAATACGACGCCATCGTCTACAACGAGAAGGAGGGTGACCGTCTCAGCGACCTCAACTGCTTCTGGATGGCCACGGACCCGCAGGCCAAAGACGTGTTCAAGCGCAGCGCAGCGCGAGGCGGAGTGTTCGCCAACTGCGCCCAGATGAAGCTCTACTATGTGGGCTTCGGCGGCAACTACAACAGCACTACCCGCTTCCGCCGCTACACCGGCGAGCCTGATCCGGCCATCATCAAGGAATACACCGACCCCGCACACCTGCTTGAAGGCAACCGCTGGTACCACATCAAGCTCGTGAGCGTCAATGGCAGGGTGCAGTACTGGATGGACGGGAAACTCATATTCGACTACAACGATGCCGACCCGTACACGGAAGGCTGGTTCGGATTCCGCACCACCCTCTCCCGCACCGCCATCAAGAACTTCAGCTACACCAGGATAGCCGGGCAGCCGTTCAGCGAAGCCCCTCTCCATTGGATAGGGAACACCCCGAAACTCGACCGCGCAGTCAGCTTCGGCGTGCCTTTCAAACAGGGAGAAGTGACAGCAAAGACAGCCCTCCAGCTCCAGTCAGCCGACGGCAGCGCCATCACCAGCGACCAGTGGACCCTGGCCAAATGGCCTGACGGTTCCGTCAAGTGGCTCGGAGTGGCAGCCGTCGTCCCGGGAGGCATGGACAATGCCAGGCTCGTCAAGGTCAAGAAAGCCGACGCCCCGCAGGAGAAGCTCATCTCGGAAGACACCGACAGCTACACCGTCAACACCGGCAAGGTGAAGGCCATCGTCCCCAAGAACGGCAGCGACATCATCGGCGCCCTCTGGGTCGGTGACACCAAAGTCGGCGGCTCCGCCGACCTGGTCGCCACAGAAGGCGGGCGCAGTTACACCAGCAAGATAAGCAAGGTCACCCTTGAGCAGAACGGAGCCGTGCGCGGCACCATCAAGGTCGAGGGCGTACACTACAACGAGCAGAGCGGCCGCGAGTGGCTGCCTTTCGTGGTCAGGATGTACTTCTTCAAGGATTCCGACCAGATACGCCTCGTGCATAGTTTCGTGTTCGACGGTGACCAGGACAAAGATTTCATCAGCTCCCTCGGCCTCCGCTTCAGGGTTCCGATGCGCGAGCAGGAATACAACCGCCACATAGCCTTCGCCACCGACAAGGGCAAGGTGTGGACAGAATCCGTGAAACCGCTCCACGGAAGACGCGTACTCACGGATCCGAGGCCGCAAGGCCAGCAGGCTGCCCCTCAGGGAGCTCCGCGCAGACAGAAAGACTATCAGGAAGACCAGGAGAAGGGCATACGCGTACCGGAACCTGAGTACTTCGACCAGAAGGGACAGTTCCTCATCAGGAACTGGGCGAGCTGGGACTCCTTCCGCCTGAGCCAGCTCACCGACAACTCATGGTCAATCCGCAAGAAAACCCAGGAAGACCGCCCTTGGATAGGCACCCTCACCGGAGAGAGAGCGGCCGGCTACGCCTTTGCAGGTGACGTGTCCGGAGGACTCGGGGTATCCCTCAAGTACTTCTGGCAGCTCTATCCTTCCACCATCGAGATCACAGATGCCCGCAGCGACGAAGCCGTCATCAACGTATGGCTCTGGAGCCCTGAGTCTGAGCCGATGGACCTGCGCCACTACGACACCGTGGCCCACGACCTCGAAGCCAGCTACGAGGATGTCCAGGAAGGGATGAGCACACCTTACGGCATCGCCAAGACCAACACCCTCGTGCTTGTGCCGCAGGCGGCCTTCCCGGGAAGGGAGGGCATCCTCGCCACTGCCGAACTTCTCGAAGAGGACAGCCAGATGCTGCCTACACCTCAGTACCTGCACGACAGCCGCGCCTTCGGCATCTGGTCTCTCCCTGACAGGAGCAACGACAAGAGGACAGCCGTGGAGAACAGGCTCGACGAGATCATCAGCGTATACCAGAAGAACGTGGAAGAGTTCAAGTGGTACGGCTTCTGGAACTTCGGCGACTTCATGCACTCCATGGACGATGTCCGCGGCGTGTGGAACTACGACATCGGAGGCTTCGCCTGGGACAACACCGAGCTCGCCTCCAACATGTGGCTCTGGTACATGTTCCTGCGCAGCGGCCGTGAAGACATCTGGGACATGGCAGTCGCGATGAGCCGCCACACCACGGAGGTGGACGTCTACCACATCGGGCCTTACGCCGGACTGGGCAGCCGCCACAACGTCTCCCACTGGGGCTGCGGCGCCAAGGAGGCGCGTATCGGACAGGCGGCATGGAACCGCTTCCTCTACTACCTCACAACCGACGAGCGCTCCGGAGACCTGATGGACGAGTCCAAAGATTCCGAGCAGCTGCTCTACGAGATCGACCCTATGCGCCTCGCGGCCCCGCGCAGCGAGACCCCTTGCACCGCACCGGCACGCCTGCGCATCGGCCCTGACTGGCTCGGATACGCCGGCAACTGGATGACGCGCTGGGAGAGGACCGGAGAGAAGCACTACTACGATATGATCATCGCCGGCATGAAGAGCATCGCAGCCCTGCCTAACGGACTTCTGACCGGCAAGGTGAAAGTGCTCGGCTTCGACCCTGCCACAGGCGTGCTCAGCTGGGAAGGCGACCCTGCATCTATCGGCACCAACCACCTGATGACCATCATGGGCGGATTCGAGATCATGACCGAGATGCAGGACATGATCAATGTGCCTGAGTTCAACGCCGCATGGCTCGACCACGCGAGGCGCTACCACACCATGGCCGGATTCCGCGTCGGGAGGCTCAACGCCTACGCCGCATGGAAGGACCACGATGCCGACTTCGCCCGCAAGACATGGGAAGAGCTTCTGCGCGGCATAGACAGGCCGTACCATCCTAACACCAACGGCGCCGCGACCTGGAGCCTTGACGTGATCTACAGCCTCGAAGTGCTGCCGCTGTAAGGCGATATTGACTTTTTTCACCCTCCCCAAAGACACTATTTGAAAATAAATAGTATCTTTGGGGAATTTTTGATGTAGACTCACACAATAACCATTTACATTAACCAAAAAAGTTTATTGATGAACTTAATTTCAACCCATTGCAAGAGGGCGTTAACGACGCTGCTTGCATCTCTGGCTCTAATCAGCTCATCTTTCGCGCAAAGCACCGTCACCTGCAAAGGTAAGGTAGTCGACGCTGAAGGCCTCGCCGTCATCGGCGCTTACGTGATTGAGCAAGGAAGTACTTCCAATGGCGTCACAACTGACCTCGACGGAGCATTCACGCTCACAGTCCCGTCAAACGCCACTCTTGAAGTGTCCGGCATCGGATACGTCACCAAGCAGGTGGCTCCGGCTCCGGTAATGACCATCACCCTCGAAGAGGACAAGCTCCTGCTCGAAGAAGCCGTCGCCATCGGTTACGGCTCTGTCAAGAAGAGCAGCCTCACATCCGCCGTGGCATCCATGGACAGCAAGTCCATCGCTGACCGCACCATGGCCCGCGCCGAGCAGGCCCTCCAGGGACAGCTCGCAGGTGTGAGCGTACAGATCACCAACTCCGAGCCGGGCGCAGACCCGCAGATCCGCGTCCGCGGAGCCGCTTCAATCAGTGCGGGCAACAACCCGCTGTTCGTGATTGACGGCATCCCGCAGGATTCCATGAGCGGAATCAACCCTAACGACATCGCCAACATCGAGGTTCTCAAGGATGCCGCATCAGCCGCCATCTACGGTTCCCGCGGTTCCAACGGTGTCGTGATCGTCACCACCAAGAGCGGACAGAAGGGCAAGCCGAAGGTGAACTTCAGCTTCAACAGCGGAGTCGCCACTCTCGAAAAGAAGATGGACGTGTTCAGCGCCACCGAGTGGATGGAATTCGCCGTCCGCTGCATGGACGCCCAGTACCTCAAGATGTATCCTGCCGGCAAGATTTCCGACGACAACGCCACACGTATCGCCAACCTCGGCCTCAGCGGCCCTCAGAGGACAGGCGGCAACGCGATCAACTTCGATGACCGCTGGTTCAAATATCTCAGCAAGGACATCCAGGATGCCCACACATACCATGACGACGGCTCGGAGCTGAGCCTTCTCGACTGGCAGTCATACGCCTACAGCCCTGCATTCCAGCAGAACTACAATGTGAGCGTATCCGGCGCAAGCGACGCCACCAAGTACCTGTTCTCCCTCGGCTACCTCGACCAGGACGGTCTCTCCCCTGCGTCAAACTACAAGAGGATCAACCTGCGCACCAACATCGAGACCAAGATCAACAACTGGATCAAGGCCGGCATCAACCTCGCCCCGGCGTTCATCATCAACACCGGCGCGGGCCAGGGCAACGGTAAGGACAGCAGGGCGCACCATGTCCTCACTTCACCTCCGGTATCCGACACCGGTGTGGGATACAACGTCCAGTACTACCCGAACACAACCTACCTCTGGGGCGGTACAGGTATGCGCCCTAAGAAATACTACGAGGAGACCGCCTCCCACAACAACACCATGCGCCTCCAGGCGAACTCATTCCTGAGGGTGAATCCTTTCGACGGTTTCCAGGTCGAGGCTTCCGCCGCCGCCACTTATGTCGGCAGCAACACCAACACCTTCACCGCCAACACGATGACCAACCAGAACTGGAACCTGGCGGAAGGCGCCAAGTCATCTGCAAGGCACACGACTGACTACAACATCAGCACGCTCCTCCAGGTTGTCGCGAACTACGACAAGACCTTCGGCAAGCACAGCATCTCAGCCATGCTCGGTGCCTCTTCAGAGGTCGGCAACATGGGCTTCGCAACCGACCAGCAGTACACCAACATGCCTAACGACGTGATCCAGGGCACTTTCGTCGGAAGCAACTCCACCACCACCCCGACCGTCAAGGCATCCAATGTGACAGAAAAGACCCACACCAAGCTGCTCTCGGCATTCGGCCGTCTGTCATACAACTACGGTGACCGCTACATGGTTTCCGCATCCCTCCGCCGTGACGGATATTCACGCTTCGGCGCATCCAACAAGTGGGGCTGGTTCCCTTCAGTATCCGCAGGATGGAACATCGCCAACGAAGACTTCTTCAAGAACTTCGGAATCGAGTGGTGGAACACCCTCAAGTTCCGTGCGAGCTACGGACAGACCGGAAACTACGGCATCCCTGAGAGCGCGGCTTACTCCACCCTCACCGCCGGCACATACGCCGACATGCTGGCCTACTACGCCGGCTCATTCGGCAACAACTCACTCGGATGGGAGAAGACCCACTCCACCGACGTGGCTTTCGACCTCGGATTCCTCAACAACAGGATCCAGCTCTCCCTCGACTGGTACACCAAGACCACCACAGACCTTCTGTACAGCGTCCCTGTGCCTTCAGTATTCGGCACCACCAATGTCTACGACAACCTGGGATCCGTACTCAACCACGGCCTCGAGCTTGAGCTCAACACCCAGAACATCAGCACCAACGACTTCGAATGGAGCACTTCATTCAACATGGCTTACAGCCGCAACAAGGTGCTTCAGCTCGGCGACGACACCACCGAAGGGCACTTCGTATACAGCAGGCAGAACTTCAACGTGAACCAGATACTCCGTATCGGATCCCCTATGTACGAGTTCTACAACCACAAGAACATCGGTGTGTGGATGAGCCAGAAGGAGATCGATGACTACAAGGCCGCTACCGGACTCACCCCTAAGTATTACGGCAAGGCCACGGTTCCGGGCGACCCTAAGTACGAAGATGTCAACGGAGACGGAAACATCACCAACGACGACTGGCAGGTTCTCGGAGATCCGGCTCCTAAGTTCGTGTTCGGTATGACCAACAGGTTCTCTTACAAGAACTTCGACGCGTCCGTACTCTTCACCGCACAGCTCGGAGGATACATCATGAGCGGATTCGGCCGCGCTGTCGACAGAGCGCACATGGGAACCCAGCAGAACACCATGCGCCACTGGAAGAATGCATGGTGGAGCGAGGAAGAGCCTGGCGACGGCACCCTGCCTTACCCTCTCACGACCAACTCCTACAACATCGACTCACGCTTCGTCTACAAGTCTGACTATTTCCGCATCAAGAACCTCACGATCGGATACAAGATTCCGTTCAAGAGCTTCATCGAGTCGCTCCGCGTCTACGCTTCAATCGAGAATCTTCTCATCCTCGACAGCTACTATCTCGGATACTCTCCGGAAGCGTCCAACTCCAGCGGATTCACCGGAGTGGACTACGGTGCATACCCTTCAGCGCGCACATTCAGCCTCGGCGTAAATGTCAACTTCTAATCGATTTTATCCATGTTCAAGAATATCAAACACTTAATCATAGTTCTCGGAACTCTCGCGCTTGCGTCTTCATGCGCAGAAGATTACCTTGAGACCCCGCCGGCAGGCAGCATCTCCCCGAATGGTTTCTACACGACAGCGGCCCACCTGGAATCAGGAGTGCTCGGAGTGTATGCCATGCTCAGGAACGTCGAGGCGGACCAGTATATGACCTTCTCTGAGGACCGCTCGGACAATGTCTGGGTGGATTCGGATCCGAACGGTATCCGTACCTGTTCAGAATCATCGTTCTACCGCATTTCCGACGCCACCGGGGAGCTCGGCTCTCTCTGGTCAGGCTGGTACAACCTCATCTACAACGCCAACACCGTCCTCGCGAACGTAGACGGTGTCGAGTTCTCCGATGAACTCACGAAGAAGCAGTTCAAGGGAGAAGCCCTCTTCCTCCGCGCACTCGCCCACTTCGAGCTCGTCCGTTCATTCGGACGCGTCCCTATCATCGACCACGTCCTCGCCTCCACGCAGGAAGCGAAGACCATCCCGCAGTCTGAAGGCAAGGATGTCATCCTCAACTCAGTCATCCCGGATCTCCTCGAAGCCGAGAAGCTCCTCCCTTACCGCGCAGAGATGAAGGGCAGCACGGGCAAGAGCATCGCCGGTGAGGGCAGGGCCGACAAACTCGCCGCACAGGCTCTCCTTGCGCGCGTGTACATGACCCTCAAGGGCTATCCTTACAACGACGCCTCCGCCAAGGCTCAGGCCAAGAGCTATCTTGAGACCGTTGTAAAGAATGGCGCGTCCTACTTCGCTCCAAACATGTCCGAATGGAAGAGGCAGTTCCTCACCGACAACACGGCGGCCAACAAATACCAGATCTTCGGAATCCAGCACCGCCTCGGCACCGGCAACCAGTTGACTTTCATCTCAGGCACGATGATCAAGAATCTCGACATCGTCGCTGACGGTTACCACTCCGGCTCCGAGATGAACCCTGTATTCCCTGAGGCTACCCTCCGCTACGAGTTCGTGTCCAACAATGACCCTCGCGGCCTCGGATTCAGCTTCATCGACGGGTATGACGAGTACAACGGCACCCCTGCCTATGTCAACAGGACCACTAAATTCGACTACAACGGCAGCCAGATCGAGTCCCTCGAGATGTCCATCAACGCAAAATGGTGCCCTACAAAGCCTAAGCGCAATGAGGCAGGCATCGCGTTCGAGGACAGCCAGCTCGGCTCAGGCACCGGTTCCCTCAACAAGTGGCCTCTCAACTTCCCTGTCATCCGCTACGAGGACATGATGCTTCTCTATGCAGAGCTTCTCGTGGAAGACGGCGACATCCCGGGAGCGATGAGCCTTGTCAACAAGATCCGCAACCGCGCCGGCATCGCGACAGTACCTTCAAGCCCTTCAGCCGACAAGGCGATGGAGTATGTGGTACGCGAGAGGAAGCTGGAGCTCTACCTCGAAGGTGTCCGCTGGTTCGACATGGTACGCTACGGCAAGTGGAAGGAACTCACAATCGCCAAGTACGACAGGTATAAGACCAACGGCGACTACCGCACCAACGTCTCCGTAGACAACCTCAAGGATGGACGCTATGTCCTCCCTATCCCTAAGGCGGAGATGGCCGCGGCGCCAGGCCTCTACCAGCAGCACAAGGACTGGTAGTGACATACACACTTCTTAAAGGAGAGGACGGTCATTGCGGCCGTCCTTTCTTTTAATTATATTTGTGCTCAAATCACCAACCAACCAACCCATCTAATATGAATCTCAAATCACTGTTCCTGTCCGCAGCGCTGATCCTGACGGCGGCGTTCGCGACAGGACGCGAGAAGTACAACTTCAACTCCGGATGGCTCCTCAAGGTCGGAGACATTCCTTCGGCGGAGAGCCGCTCATTCAAGGACTCGGACTGGAAAAAAGTCACCCTTCCCCACGCCTTCAACGAAGATGAGGCATTCAAGGTCAACATCAAGGACCTCACCGACACTGTGGTGTGGTACCGCAAGCACTTCACCCTGCCGAAGTCGGCCAGAGGCAAGAAGGTGTTCATCGAATTCGAGGGAGCGCGCCAGGGCGTTGACTTCTATGTCAACGGCAAACTCGTCGGCAAGCACGAGAACGGCGTGATGGCGTTCGGCTTCGACATCACCCCGTACCTCAAGTCCGGCAGCAATGTCGTCGCCGTGCGCGTGGACAATAACTGGGACTACGCCGAGAGGACGACAGGGGTGAAATACCAGTGGAGCAACCGCAACTTCAACGCCAACTACGGCGGTCTCCCGAAGAACGTCTGGCTGCATGTCACGGACAAGCTCTACCAGACGCTGCCGCTCTACTCCAACCTCCAGACCACGGGCGTCTACATCTACGCTTCCGACATCCGCGTCAAGTCACGCACAGCCGTCATCAACGCGGAGTCCGAGGTGCGCAACGAGACCGGCAAGACACAGACCGCAGTCTATAAGGTCAGCGTGACCGACCCGGAAGGGAAACTCGTCTGCGCTTTCGCCTCCGCACCTGAGAGCATCGGAGCCGGACAGACCGTCACCCTCAAAGCTTCAGCACCGGCTGAGGGGCTGCATTTCTGGAGCTGGGGATACGGATATCTCTATGACGTGCGCACAGCTCTTGAAGTGGACGGCAAGGTGACAGACGAAGTCTGCACCCGCACAGGTTTCCGCAAGACCCGCTTCGCCGAGGGCAAGGTATGGCTCAACGACCGCGTCCTCCAGATGAAGGGATACGCACAGCGCACTTCCAACGAGTGGCCGGCCCTCGGAATGTCAGTCCCGGCATGGCTGAGCGACTACTCCAACGCCCTGATGGTAGAGGACAACGCCAACCTCGTCCGCTGGATGCATGTCACACCGTGGAAGCAGGACATCGAGTCCTGTGACCGTGTCGGACTCATCCAGGCGATGCCGGCGGGCGATGCCGAGCGCGACGTGGAAGGGCAGCAGTGGAACCAGCGCAAAGAACTTATGCGCGACGCCATCATCTACAACCGCAACAACCCGTCCATCCTCTTCTACGAGTGCGGCAACGAGTCCATCTCCCGCGAGCACATGCTCGAAATGAGGGAGATACGCGACAAGTACGACTTCTACGGCGGGAGAGCCATCGGCAGCCGCGAGATGCTCGACATCCGCGAGGCCGAGTATGGCGGAGAGATGCTCTACATCAACAAGAGCGCACACTCACCTTTCTGGGCCACGGAATATTGCCGTGACGAGGGTCTGCGCAAGTATTGGGACGAATACTCCTATCCTTTCCACAAGGAGGGTGAAGGCAACAAGGGCTTCCACTCCGCCATGTCCAACAAGACCGTGGCCGGGGATGCATCGCCGTACAACCACAACCAGGACCAGTTCACAGTGGAGCATGTGCGCCGCTGGTATGACTACTGGAGGGAAAGGGCAGGCTCAGGCCGCCGCATCAGCTCAGGCGGAGCCAAGATCATATTCTCAGACTCCAACACCCACTTCCGCGGTGTGGAGAACTACCGCCGCAGCGGTGTCACCGACCCTCTCCGCATCCCTAAGGACAGCTATTTCGCACATCAGGTGATGTGGGACGGATGGGTGGACATCGAGAACCCGCGCATCTACATCGTCGGGCACTGGAACTACGACAAGGGCACGGTGAAACCTGTCTATGTGGTATCCAACACCGAATCAGTCAAGCTCTTCCTCAACGGCAAGGAGATTTCCGGCCTCAAGCGGGACTACAACTTCCTATTCACCGCCGAGGGCGTAGCCTTCGAGCCGGGCAAAATCGAGGCTGTAGGCTACAACGCAGGCAAGGAAGTGGCGCGCTACGCCATACAGACTGCAGGACAACCGGCAGCCATCAGGCTCTCCAAGATAGAGAATCCTTCAGGATGGAAGGCCGACGGGGCTGATGTCGCCCTTGTGCAGATCGAGGTTGTGGATGCGCAGGGACGCAGGTGCCCGCTCGCCAACGACATGATCCACTACGAGCTTGAAGGCCCGGCGGAGTGGAGAGGAGGTCTCGCCCAGGGCCCGGACAACTACATCCTAGCCAAGGACTTCCCTGTGGAGTGCGGTGTCAACCGCGCCATCATACGCTCCACCACGACTCCGGGCAAGGTGACGCTCAAGGCTTCAGCCGAAGGCCTGAAGGGGGCGGAGATCTCCCTTGAGACCGTGGCGTTCGAGACCGCTGGCGGACTCAGCACCTACATCCCTGGAGACCACCTCAAAGGCCGCCTCGACAGAGGCGAGACCCCGCAGACACCTTCATACTATGACCGCTGCGTCGATGTCGAGATAGTTTCCGCCACCGCAGGGGCCAACTCCGACAAGGCCGCCGCGTCCTTCGACGACAACGAGCTCAGCGAGTGGACCAACGACGGCAGGCTCTCCTCCGCCTGGATTACCTACCGCCTCGGAAGGATGGCCCAGATAGACGAAGTCTGCGTCAAGTTCACCGGATGGCGCATGCGCAGCTACCCTGTCGAGATCTATGGCGGGGACGAGCTCATCTGGGAAGGCGAGACTCCGCGCTCGCTCGGCTATGTGCACCTTCCTGTGAAGCCGGTGATGACGCGTGAAATCACTGTCAAGCTCAAGGGTGCGGCACAGGACGAGGACGCCTTCGGCGGCATCGTGGAAGTCGTGGCGCCTGCCGCCGGGGAACTCGACCTCTTCAAGGCCAAGGGAGCCGACAAGAAGAGCGACGAACTCCGCATCGTTGAGATAGAATTCAAAGAGAATCTCCTGCAATAGCGGGAGACCCTCCTCCATAATTAAAGAAGCCGCCCTCTGCAAGGCGGCTTCTTTATTGTTGTCAAGTAGTGTATTACTTGTTGTACTGCTTGAAGAACGGAAGTTTGGTGAGGTCGACCATCACGAGGTTGAGCCTCTTGCCGTCTGAGTAGTGGCCGCTCTTGAAGCAGAGCTTCTTGCCGTCAGGGCTGAAGAAAGGATGAGAGTGGTCAGGGGCCATCTTCACGTCAGACGCGATCATCTGACGATAGCCGTTCTCCACATTAATCATCCAGATGTCTCCGCCGAAGGTGTCACCCACAGCCCACTGGTTGTCACGGGTGGAGTTGCAGTGCCAGAAGCCGCGGCCGCGCAGAGAGCTCTCGCGGTCCTTCTCCATCTCGACATTGCCGAGGCAGTCTACGTCATCGGTGCGGAGGTTGATGCGGAAGATGCCGCTGGCCTGCTTGCGCAGACGGTCCTGCCATCCGAGAACATTGAAATATACATAGTCCTCAGTACCGAAGGTCTCATGTGTCACCCAATCAAGCGGAGTCTCCTTATAGAGAGGCTTGTAAGTGCATGCGTCAGCGTCGGCGAACCACATCCTCTGGTCGGCGTCCCCGCCGGTCTCGCAGCAGAAGACAATCTCGTTAGGACGGAAGCGGCTGGCCTGGATATGACCCACCTTGAAATCGACATCGCAGATCTTGGTCACCTCACCGGTCTTGAGATTCATCTTGCGGAGTCCGCTCAGAGACTGGGACACCTTGACAGGCTGGTCGTCACGAGGGACGAATGCCTTGGCCTTCATGGCGGCGATCTCCTCAGGGGTTCCCTCGCGGGTCACGGAGATGAAAGCGTAGTCATCCTCGCTGTTGACGCACCATCCGCCTGGACGGCCCATCTCAGGGCTTGAAGGGAAGACTCCGAGTTTCGTCAGGTAGCTGTCGAAAGAGCCTGCGCTGTTCTTCTTGGCATCGGCGAAGAGCTTGTCGAGATCCATCACATACATGGTCCAGTCCTCTCCGTCACGCCTGTTGACGAAAAGCTTGTTGGATCTGTTGGCGAGGAACACGGAACCCACGCTGCCTTCTGTCACCTGGATGATTTTGCCGGTGGCGATCTCTATGAAGAAATACTGTGTCGGAGTGAACTCCCTCACCTTGCCGTCCGGCATGGTGCGCTTCTGAGGCTCCTCACCGGCCCTCGTGGACGAACGGAACATAAGATACTTCCCGTCAGGAGTCCACATAGGGTCTGTCTGATATATAAAACTGTCATTCTTCTGCGTGTCTGTGAGAAGAATTAGCGAAACGCCAGTCTGCCCGTCCTTGACAACCTTCTTCTCGGAAGGCTGGAACTTGCCGAACTGAGCATTTGCAGAAGAGATTGCAGCCAGGAAAACGACTGCCGCAAGCAATGCTTTTTTCATTTGCAAATTGAATTGGTTAATGTGTTAAATGTATTCGATAAGTCTTGTTGGCATCAAAAATCATACCTAAAGCCGCTTGAGGGCCTTTCCGTTGAGGGTGCAACCCTTGAACACGACCTCGCCCACACGCCCGTGGGAGAAGTTGCCGCCGGTGCTCACACCGTCAAAACGGCAGTCACGCAGGACAACCCCGCTGATGTTGGTCCTGTCATCGAGCCCGTACAGCCAGAGCCCGTATTCGGACTTCGAACAGGTCACGTTCTCCAGGACCACGTTCCTCACCTCCGGGATGAAACCCCTGCGCGCATTCTCGCGCGGCTCATAGTCGAGATTGATGCGCAGCACCGCTTCGCGGCACTGGCCAACGGTCACATTGCGGACATAGATGTTCTCTATGAGCCCGCCCCTGGCCGATGAGGTCTTGATCCTGATCACCCTCTCCAGATTAGGGGAATCCATGCGGCAGTTGTCCACGAACAGATTGCGGAAGCCGCCCGAAATCTCGGAGCCTATCACCACTCCGCCGTGGCCGTCGTTCATCGTGCAGCCGCGCACCACTATGTTTTCGCTCGGCACGTTCCACTTCCTCCCGTCCTCGTTGCGGCCGCTCTTGATGGCGATACAGTCATCACCGGTATCGAAAAGGCAGTTCTCTATCAGCACGTTGCGGCATGACTCCGGGTCACAGCCATCGCCGTTGGGGCCGTTGTTGACCACATGCACCCCGCGCACCGTCAGGTCCTCGCAGAACACAGGATGTATCACCCAGAACGGGGAGCGGAGCATCGTCACGTCCTCTATGAGCACCGTGGTGCAGCGGTTGAAGTTGACGGTCTGCGGGCGCAGGCAGTCCACCTCGCCGTAGATCCTCTCCCCTACCGGGATGCGGTTCTCGCCCTGTTCGAGCAGTTTCAGCCGGGAGGCCCGGTAAGCCTTCCCGTCAGGCCCGGTGAAATCGTTGCGTTCCACGCTCCTCTGGCGGCCCCACCAGTTCTCCCGCGAGGCCTGTCCGTCTATGGTGCCCTTGCCGGTGAGAGCTATGTTGGTCTCGCCGTAGGCATATATCAGAGGTCTGGCGTTGTAGCAGTCCAGCCCCTCCCAGCGCGTCAGCACCGCCGGGAAATACAGGGAGATGTCCGTCGAGAACTTCAGGACGGCCTTGTCGGACAGATGCAGGCGCACATTGCTCTTCATCGTGATAGGGCCCGTATAGAAGGTGCCGTCTGGCACCACCACGGTACCGCCGCCGCTGCGGCTCATCTCCACGATGGCGAGGTTGATGGCCTCATGGGCAAGCCTGTCAGGATCGTCTGCCACGGCGCCGTACTCGGTGATGGACACGCTCCTGTCAGGGAAATGCACCTTGGTCATCCCGGCCACTATCTTGTCGGCCTCGGCCCAAGGATCAGCGGCGGCAATGGCCCGCCCGCCCGCGAGGGCCGAGAGAGCCATTATTGCGACTATGATTCTACTGCTCGATGCCATTGATGAAAGTGTTGATTACCTTAAGGTTGCTGATAGCCGAGCTCTCCCACTCAGGCTGAGGGGTGCTGACGCGGACATTCTCGAACGTGAAGTCGTCGAGAGAGAACTCCTCCGGCTTCGGACGGATGTTGGCGAAACTCTTGCACTCGAGATTGAGATTCCTGAATATGATGTGCTCCCCGTATGAGCGCGGGATGTCCTTGCGGTCCTTGAGATCGAAGAACTGGGTCCAAGGCGCTACGCTGAGCACGCAGCGGCAACTTCCCTCGACACCGTCAATGGTGATGTACTCATAATGCTGAGGGGTGTCAGGGCGCATCTTGAGCTGGAGCAGGGACTGTCCGCGGTCCACCTTGCAGTTGCGTATGAGGATGTTATGGGTCTGGATGCACTCGCTTCCGCAAGTAACGCAGCTCCCGGTCGTGCGGTCGAAGAAGCACTCCTCCACGAGGATATTGCTGTTCGGGCCGTTGTTCTCATCTTTGTCTGCCCAAGGGCCTTTGCCTCCCTTGAAGCAGATTCCGTCGTCGTTGACCGTGATGCGGCAACCCTTGACATGCACATTCGAGCAGACATCCAGGTCGATGCCGTCAGCGCTCGCGGACTTTATCGGAGCCACAGGAGAGAAGATCCTGAGATTGAGGAGCTTGATATGGTCTGTCTTATACACATGGCAGGTCCAGAAAGGAGAGTTCTGCAAAGTCGCGTCCGCGATGGTCACGTTGCGGCTGTTGGAGACATGCAGCAGGCGCGGGCGCTGCTCGTCCTTGTTGGTGCATTTAGGATTCCACTGACGGCGGATGCGGAAAGCCTTCCAGTACGGGCTGCCGTTGCCGTCTACCGTGCCGGGGCCGCTGAGCGTGAAGCCGTCAAGTCCGTCCACATTGATAAGCGCCCCGAAATACTTGCAAAGCTCGCCCTCGATGCGGGTGGTGATGACCGGGAAGTCATAGATGAACTCGCTGCCCAGGAGGACCGCACCGCGGGAGAGGTAGAGATGCGTCCCCTGCTTGAAGAAGAGGGATCCGCTCTTGTAGATTCCTTCAGGGATGACAACCACTCCGCCGCCATCTTCCGCCGCCTTGTCTATCACGCTCTGGATGAGCTCGGTCTGGACATGCAACGGGTCGCTGATGGCGCCGTAGTCAGCGATGTTGTACTGTTTCCCCAAAGTTTCCAGGGCTGGTACGTTGGCATCTTTGAACCATTCCGGCACCACGGTCCCGTCAGGGAAAAGCAGCGGCTGCGGTTTGGCTTTCTTCCTGGCGTCGGCCGGCACGAGGGCGCACAGCGCGAGCAGGGTCAACATGATTCTTTTCATTGTCTGGTATATTAATTGGTAATGTTTCAGCAGTTGTTGCCACAAAAATAATCTTTTATTTTCAGATTGGCGAGAATAATTCCTAACTTTGGGCAAACTGCATTATTACACACAATGAGATTTTTGACCGCCACAGTGCTGTCTCTGGCCCTCGCCACGGGGCTCAACGCACAGCAGACCCAGACCATTTACCTTTCAGGAACAGGGCTCAACGACACCAGAACCTGGGATTTCCGCTGCTCAGCAGGTTTGAGAAGCGGGAAGTGGGACAAGATTGAAGTCCCGTCCCAATGGGAACTCCAAGGTTATGGAGAATACAACTACGGCCGCGGTTTCGGCCCGGCCAAGCCGCTCAACGAATACGGGGAATACCGCCACCGGTTCAAGGTGCCCGCGTCCTGGAAAGGCAAGGACGTGAAGATAGTCTTCGAGGGCGTGATGACCGACACGGAAGTCCGCATCAACGGCAAGCCGGCAGGCGACGTGCACCAGGGCGGATTCTACCGCTTCGAATACAACATCAGCGACCTGCTCAGATACGGGGCCGCCAACAAACTGGAGGTCACTGTCAGGAAAGAGTCCGACAACGCCTCGGTCAACAACGCCGAGCGCCACGCTGACTGGTGGAATTTCGGCGGCATCTACCGCCCGGTATACCTCAGCTGCACCGCGCGGGAGCACATCGAGCATTATGCGATCGACGCCCGCGCCGACGGCGTGATGACAGTGAGCCTCGATGTCCGCAACGCGCCGGAAGGCTCCAGCATCGAATACACACTCTCCCCGCTCTCCGCACCGGAGCGCATAGTCAATTCACATACCCTGGCCCTCAAATCCCAGAATCAGACCGACACGCTCGCGTGGGGCCGTGTACAGAGCTGGGAATGCGAGCACCCCAACCTCTACATCCTCAAGATGGCTCTCGTCTCCCCGCAGGGGAAGAGACTGCACGAAGTGGAGCAGAGAGTAGGGTTCAGGACGGTGGAGCTCAGGCCGAAGGACGGACTCTATGTCAACGGCACCAAGGTGGTGCTCAAGGGCATCAACCGCCACACCTTCCACCCGGAAGGAGGACGCTGCACCGACAGGGCGATCAGCCTCATGGACGCAAAGCTCATCAAAGAGATGAACATGAACGCCGTACGCTCCCACTACCCGCCGGACACCCACTTCCTTGACATCTGCGATTCGCTCGGGATCTTCTATCTGGACGAACTCGCCGGATGGCACGGGCGCTACGACGACGCAGTCGGGGAGAAGCTCGTGGAAGAGATGGTGCGGCGCGACGTCAACCACCCGAGCGTGATAATCTGGGACAACGGCAACGAGGGCGGGTGGAACACCAACCTCGACAGGCTGTTCGCCGAATACGACCCGCAGAAGCGCCATGTCATCCACCCGTGGGCCGATTTCGACGAGCTAGACACCCACCACTACCCTACCTTCCTGACAGGCGTCGGCAGGTTCACCAACGGCTATAAGGTATTCATGCCTACCGAGTTCATGCACGCCAACTCCGATCAGGGCGGCGGCGCCGGCCTCGAAGATTTCTGGGCGAACTGGACATCCCACCCGCTCTTCGCCGGCGGTTTCATCTGGGCGTTCATCGACGAGTCCGTGAAGCGCAGCGACAAGGGCGGAATCCTCGACTGCAACTTCGACATGGCGGACGACGGAGTGGTGGGCCCGTACCGCGAGAAGGAAGGCAGCTTCTACGCCATACGCGACATCTGGGCCCCGATCCAGTTCGCCAAGATGTACATAACCCCTTCATTCAACGGAGAATTCTTCATCACCAACAAATACCTCTTCACCAATCTCGACAAGTGCAGGATGCACTGGCGTCTCAAGACCGTCCCGTCCCCTGATGAGGATGCGGCCGGCGGTGTGACGGCTGAGGGCGAAATCCCCATGCCGGCGCTCGCCCCGAACACCACTGGGATAATGAGGATGGAGCTTCCGGAGGGATTCTTCAGCAACGACATCCTGGAGCTTGAAGCCTTCGCCGAGAACGGGGAGAGCATCTGCACCTGGACCTGGCCTATACACTACGCCGCAGACTACCACGCGCTGCACTCCGCCCCGGCAAGGGCGGCGGCAAAGGCGCAGGTTTCAGAACAAGACGGCATCTGCACCCTCAGCGCCGGCGGAGTCCGGGCGGACTTCGACACCACCACGGGAGAGCTCCGTGGCGTCAATGTCGGAGACCGCGACTCGGCGTTCGGCAACATGTCCCCTATAGGCATCAAGATGAGATTCATCAAGGGATACTCCAGAACCGACGGCGACGATGCGCTCTATGTGGCCAAGTACCTCGGCGCAGTGGATTCCATAGTGTGGAGGATGACCCCTCAAGGACGCCTCGGGATGGACGCAGTACTGCTCAACCGCGACAACGGTGGAGTGCGCGGCGGCTTCGACGACGGCTTCATGGACACAGACATCAAGGACCTCGGGTTCTCGTTCTCATATCCGGAAGAGAATGTCAAGGGGATGCAGTGGCTCGGGCGCGGCCCGTACAGGGTCTGGAAGAACCGCACGCGCGGACACAACATCGACCTCTGGCAGAAGGCCTGCAACAGCACGATTACAGGCCGCCCTGTGGACGGTCCGCTGGAGTACCCTGAGTTCAAAGGCTACCACGGCAACATCTACTGGGCCAGGTTCATCTCCGACACCGAACCTCTGACCATCCTCAGCGAGACCGACGGGCTTTACCTCAAGGTCTACAACCCGGACGAGCCGGAGGGCAACCGCAGCAAGCTCTTCCCGGAACTCCCTGAGGGGGATCTGGCGCTGCTGCTGGACATACAGGCTATCAAGAGCTTCAAGAGCATCCCTCAACAGGGGCCTAAAAGCCAGCCGGGCAACATCCGCATCAAGTCCGGAGACGAAGGCCTGAAGATCAGAGTATGGTTTGACTTCAACAAATAATACCACATGATGAAAAGATTATCAACCGTTTTAATCACCCTGCTGTGCACGGCCGCCTGCTGCCTGGCACAGACCGCCTACGACTTCTCCAAGCTGAAGATGGAGCCTCTCGGAAGAGGTGTCATCGCGGTGCGCAAGAGTCCTTCGGAAGTCTTCGTCAGCTGGAGATATCTCAGCTCCGACCCTGCCGGAGCCGCTTTCGACATCTACCGTGACGGCGTAAAGGTCAACGACAAGGCCGTCAAGGACGTCTGCTGGTTCATAGACGGCAACAGCTCATCTTCGGCCGCCACATACGAGGTGCGCCCGCGCAAGGGCGGACTCAAGAGCGGCAGTTTCATCCTCCCGGCAAACGCCCCGGAAGGGTACATCCCGATAGCGCTTGACATACCCGCCCCGCAGACTATGCCGAACGGGGAAGTCGCGACATACTCGCCCAACGACTGCTCCATCGGAGATGTCGACGGGGACGGAGAATACGAGATATTCCTCAAATGGGACCCGTCCAACTCCCACGACAACGCCCACAACGGCTACACGGCGGACGTGTTCATCGACTGCCTCAAACTTGACGGCACCAGGCTCTGGAGGGTGAACCTCGGACGCAACATCCGCGCCGGAGCGCACTACACCCAGATGATGGTCTATGACCTTGACGGGGACGGCTGCGCCGAAATGGTGGTGAAGACATCCGACGGCACCATCGACGGCACGGGCAAGGTCATCGGAAATCCGGCGGCGGACTACCGCGAGCATGGCAAGAGCACCCTCGGCCGCATAATGAGCGGCAACGAGTACCTCACCATCTTCAACGGACGCACCGGAGCTGCCATGAAGACCATAGACTACCTTCCTGGCCGAGGCGAGAACGGCAGTTGGGGAGACACCCACGCCAACCGCTCAGACCGCTATCTGGCGGCCATCGCCTACCTCGACGGAGAACACCCGAGCGTCGTGATGTGCCGCGGATACTACACCCGCGCGACACTCGCGGCCTACGACTGGGACGGCAAAGACCTGAAACTCCGCTGGTTCTTCGACTCCCACTCCTCACCGGAACTCAAGAGCTACGACGGACAGGGCAACCACAACCTCCGCGTAGCTGATGTGGACGGCGACGGTTGCGACGAGATAGTCTACGGAGCCTGCTGCATCGACCATGACGGCACGGGCCTCTACAATACGGGATGGAAGCACGGTGACGCCATGCACATCGGCGCCATGATTCCAGGCAGCGACGAACTGCAGGTATGGATCGGGCACGAGACCAAGGGCGTGGGCACCACGCTCACCGACGCCCGCACCGGCAAACTCTTCTTCCGCATCCCTTCCAACACCGACGTGGGCCGCACCATGGCAGCCGACATCGACCCGACGAACCCTGGCTGGGAGCTGTGGAGCTCAGCCTCCGGCACCCTGCGCAACTACCGCGGAGAAGAAATCGGAGAGAAGCCGGCCACCCAGAACTTCGCCGTATGGTGGGACGGAGACCTCTCACGCGAGCTGCTCGACGGCAACAAGGTGCTGAAATTCAACCCGCAGACCCGAAAGGTGGAAGAGTTCTTCGTATTTGAGGGAGCCACAAGCAACAACGGCACCAAGTCCAACCCGTGCATCTCCGGAGACCTCTTCGGCGACTGGAGGGAGGAAGTCCTCATGCGCTCATCCGACAACAGGGAGCTCCGCCTCTATGTCTCCACGGAACCGACGGACTACCGTTTCCACACCTTCCTGGAAGACCCGGTCTACAGGACCAGCCTCGCCAACGAGAATGTCTGCTACAACCAGCCGCCTGAGACAGGATTCTATTTCGGGTCTGACATGAACGGCAAGTTCCGCGGCACCAAGGTCAAGGGACCGAAAGTCAGGAAAGGAGTGATCCTCGAAGACGTGCTTCTGGACTCGGTGGTCTTCAGGCGCGCCCCTCAGCAGGGACGCCCGGATCCGCGCGGACAGCGCCCGTCTATGGGGCCTCAGGGTCAGCGCCCTCCGCAGGCCATGCGCCAGGACGACAGTTACAAGGACAACACCCCGGACTCCCTTGATCTCGCCAAGACCGCACGCCCGGTGGCAGGCAGCAGCCGCAAGGGAAGCAACCCGGTGCTCTTCCTGGTGGGTGACTCCACCATGCGTACCGGCACACGCGGCAACGGCGACAACGGCCAGTGGGGCTGGGGCTACTATGCCCACGAGTTCTTCGACGAGGACAGGATCACCGCGGAGAACCATGCCCTCGGCGGACTCTCCTGCCGCACCTTCTACCGAGACTGGTGGCCGGATGTCCTGAAAGGAGTACAGAAAGGCGACTATGTCATAATCCAGCTCGGGCACAACGACAGCGGCCCCTATGACACCCCTCGCGGACGCTCGTCCATCCCCGGCACCGGCAAGGAGACCGTGACCGTGGACCGCGGTGAACAGGGCAAGGAGACGGTCTACAGCTATGGCGAGTACCTCCGCAAGTTCATCGACGAGGTACGGGCCAAAGGGGCTTCCCCGGTCCTGTTCACCCTCACCCCGCGCAACCAGTGGGACTCCGAGACCGTGGTAAGGCGCAAGAAAGACAATTTCACCAAGTGGATCAAGGAGATAGCGAAAGAGAAGAATGTACCGTGCGTGGACCTGGAAGACATCTCCGCCACCAAGTTCGAGAAGTTCGGCCACGACAAGGTCAACTATATGTTCTACAAGGACAACATCCACTCCAGCGCGTTCGGGGCGATGAACAACGCCCGCTCCGCGGCCGAGGGCCTGGCCGCCTGCAAGGCCTGCGGGCTCGGAGGCTACCTCCTCCCCCTGGACGCTCCGAAGCAGGAGTTCAAGCGCGAGGCAGGCAAGCCGGCCCTGATCGTGACAGGAGACAGCACCATACAGAACAACGACTCAGACCCTGACGGCATGTGGGGTTGGGGCAGTGTGCTGGAGACGGTGTTCGACCCGTCCGCGATCACACTCGTCAACGCCGGTAAGGCAGGCCGCAGCGCCCGCACCTTCCTCGACGAGGGCCGCTGGGACAAGGTCTACAACAGCATAGAGCCGGGTGACTATGTGGTCATCCAGTTCGGCCACAACGACATGGGCAACATCGACAGGCCGCCGTACCGGGCGGAGCTCCGCGGGACTTCCGAAGACACGGAAAACCACTTCATGCCCAACAAGCGCATGTACCAGGTCATCTACAGCTACGGCTGGTATCTGCGCAAGTTCATAGGTGACGTCAGGGAGAAGGGCGGAATCCCTATCCTGGTCAGCATCACCCCGCGCAACGAATGGCCGGGAGGCAAGATGGAGCGCCGCAACGACTCTTACGGCGAGTGGTGCCGCGAGGTGGTAAGCCAGACCGGCGTGGACTTCATCGACATGCACAACATCACGGCCGACTACTTCGACTCCATCGGGCCGGAAGCCACGAAACCTTACTACAAGAACGACCATACCCACACCTCCCGCCTCGGTGCGGAGAGAAACGCCAAATCATTTGCGGAAGGCCTGCAGAAAGCGGGACATCCGCTCGCAAAATATCTCAAATAAAATGAAGACCAAGACTTTAGTCACCATCCCTCTCTGCCTTGCGGCAGCCTTTGCAGCCCAGGCTCAGAACACCGGCTGGTATACCCCGACAGTGGAGAACAAGCCCTTCGTCCGCTGGTGGTGGCTCGGCAGCGCCGTGGACAAGGAAGGCCTCACCTACAACCTGGAAGAATTCGCCAAGGCCGGCATAGGCGGCTACGAGGTGACCCCTATCTACGGGGTCCAGGGCAACGAGAGCAACGACATCGAGTATCTCTCCCCCAAATGGATGGAGATGTACAAATATCTGGTCTCCGAGTCCGGGAGACTCGGGCTGGAATGCGACCTCAACAACGGCACAGGCTGGCCGTTCGGAGGCCCGCAGATCACCGAAGAGCTTGCCGCCAAGAAAATGAAAGTCGGCAAGGACGGAGTCAGCACCGAGCTGACAAGGCAGAAGGTCAAGAGAGCCGCCCCGGGCGGAGAAGGCCTTGTGATGGACCATTACAACCCTGATGCGCTCAAGGTCTATCTCGACCGTTTCGAGAAGGCGTTCAAGGAGAGCGGGGCCAAATGGCCTCACACCTGGTTCAACGACTCCTACGAAGTCTACGGAGCCGACTGGACGGAGAAGTTCCCCGAGATTTTCAGGGAGCGCTACGGCTACGACATCGTGCCATTCCTCATGATGCGCCCGGAGAAGCAGGAGCGCCCGCGCGGTCAGATGCCGCCACAGAACGGGCCTCAGCCTTCAACCAAAGCCGACCCTTCCAAGGTCACCGAATATGACAGGGCGATCGCCGACTACCGCGAGTGCCTCGGCAGCATCCTGATAGAGAACTTCATAAACCCTTGGATAGAATGGGGTCACAGCCACGGGTCGCTCATACGCAACCAGTCACACGGCTCCCCTGCCAACCTGCTTGATGTCTACGCGGCGGTCGACATACCTGAATGCGAGACATACGGACGCTCCGAGTTCGATATTCCGGGACTCCGGCAGGACCCTATACGCAGGCCCAACGACGGTGACCCGGCAGTGCTCAAGTTCGCCTCGTCGGCAGCCCACGTGGCCGGCCACAAATATGTCTCCTGTGAATCTCTGACCTGGATGACGGAACATTTCCGCACCTCCCTGAGCCAATGCAAGCCGGAACTCGACCAGGCATTCGCCGCCGGCGTCAACCACATCTACTTCCACGGCGCGCCGTACTCCCCGAAAGGAGCGGAATTCCCGGGATGGATGTTCTACGCCTCGATCAACATGTCCCCTGCCGGCGGCATGTGGAGGGATGCCCCTGCACTGTTCAAGTATGTGGAGCGCTGCCAGGCCTTCCTCACGGCCGGCAGCCCGGATTCGGACTTCCTCCTCTACTTCCCGGTCTATGATGCATGGAGCAGTATGACCGACACCCCGTACATGATGTTCGACATCCACAGCATGGGGCGCAAACTGCCTGAGTTCAAGGCCGTCATGAACGAGATCACCACCCGCGGATACGATGCCGACTACATCTCCGACAAGCAGCTCCAGACCCTGGAGATCACCAAACCGGTAATCGTCCCGGCCTGCAACTTCATGCCGGTAGAGACAGCCCGCCGCCTGGTCGAACTGAAAAAGGCCGGAGTGCCGGTATATTTCATCGGCAATGTCCCTAAGGATGTGCCTGGCCTGCACGACCTTGCAGCGAGACGCAAGGAATTCCGCAAGATAGCCAGAGGCTTCGGGAAAGCCGTGAAACTCGAGAAGGCGCTCGGGAGCACGAAGCCGGAAGAGTTCCGCAGCATCCTCGGCGGCTCCATGATACGCCGCCGCAACGAATGCGGAGGCTGGAACTATTTCGCCGCCATGCTCAAGAATCATGAAGTGGACGGCTGGGTGAAGCTCGGCACCCCGGCAGAATCGGCGATGCTCTACGATGCCGTCAGCGGCACCAGCGGCAAGGCCATGGTCCGCAGCGCGGCAGACGGATGCGCCGAGATACGGCTCCAGCTCAAACCGGGAGAATCCGTGCTCATCAAGACCTTCCCGACGCAGGTCGAGGCACCTGCCTGGAACTATGTCGCCTCAGAGGGTGAAGCGATAGCGATTGACCGCGCATGGAACATCTCCTTCCCTCAGAGCGACCCTCAGATCAAGGGCAACTTCTTCACGGACAAGCCGATGGACTGGACCAAGCTCAAGGACTGCCCTGAAGCCCGGATAAACTTCGCCACCGCCCTCTACTCGTCAGCCATCCCTATGACCGACCCTGAGGCGGCGGACAGCTGGATACTCGATCTGGGCGATGTGCGCGAGAGCGCCAGAGTCGTCATCAACGGAGAAGAGGTCGGGACCGTATGGTGCGCCCCGTTCAGGATTGATGTCGGCAAATATCTCAAGCGGGGCATCAACCTGCTCGACGTATATGTCACCAACCTCCAGTCCAACAGGATAGCCGACTACGACAGGAGAGGCGTCGAGTGGAGGATCTTCAAGGACGCCAACATCAGCACCCTCGGCCGGGACAAAGACTTCGGCAAGTGGGAAACCGACCCGTCTGGACTCTGCTCGGAGGTGAACCTCATCCCTGTGCACTACGACATCCCGTCCCGCGAGGCGGTGATCGCGCAGGCCCGCAAGGTCAACGATTATTTCATGCGCAAATACGGCGACCCGGGCAAGGTGGTGCCGTTCCCGTCACGCCACAAGGTCTACGAAGGCAACATCTGGACCCGCGCCGTCTACTACGAGGGGCTCCTCGCCCTCTACGGAGTGGACCCGCAGCAGAAGTACCTTGACTACACCAGGGCCTGGGGAGAGCGTTTCGAATGGAACATGCGCGGAGGCAACTTCCTCACGCGCAACGCGGACAACTATTGCTGCGGCCAGGCGTACATCGACATGTACCGCATCTATGACGACCCGGCGATGATCGCGAACGTGACCAAGTGCATGGAGAACATCCTCGCCACGGAAGAGGCGGACGCCGACTGGACATGGATAGACGCCATCCAGATGGGGATGCCCGTCCTGGTCAAGTACGGAGTCACCACAGGCAGGCCGGAGTATTTTGAGAAGGCATGGAAGATGTACAAATGGGCACGCGACCGCTTCTTCAACGAAGAGGAGGGCCTGTGGTGGCGCGACAAGGACTTCTGCCCGCCATACAAGACCCCTTCCGGCAAGAACTGCTACTGGGGCAGGGGCAACGGCTGGGTAGTGGCCGCCTATGTGCGCGTGCTCGAAGAACTGCCGGCAAACGACCCGCACAGGGCCGTCTATGAGGCCGACTTCAAGTCCATGTGCGAGGCCCTGGTCAAGGTCCAGAGAGAAGACGGCAGCTGGAACTGCTCCCTCGCCGACCCTGACGACTTCGGAGGCCCCGAGGCCACCGGCACTTCGCTGTTCACCTACGGTCTGGCCTGGGGAGTGCGCACCGGCATGCTCGACGAGGCGACATACCGCCCGGCGGCCGCAAGGGCATGGAACGCCCTGAACCGCATCTGCATCCACGACAACGGATTCATCGGCTTCTCCCAGGGCTCCGGGAAGGAACCTAAGGAAGCCCAGCCGGCCACCTACGACAGGATTCCGGACTTCGAGGACTTCGGCACCGGCTGCTACCTGCTGGCGGCAAGCGAAATCGCGAAACTTTAGGGGCCCTGCCCCTCCAATATTCCCGGTCCGGGGCCTGAGCCTCGGGCCGGGTTTGTTTTTGCCCCGTACGGGACAAAAATATGAGCGTGATTTAAGGGATTATTCGGATTTTATTAGTACTTTTGTGTGAATTGTAATCTCTTCAGAAGACTTACTAAAACTATTATTATAATAATATGGCTAAAGAAAAGAAATTCATCACCTGTGATGGTAATCAGGCCGCGTCCAATATCGCTTACCTTTTCAGCGAGCACGCTGCCATCTACCCTATCACGCCATCTTCGACAATGGCAGAGAACATTGACGAGTGGGCTGCCCACGGCAAGAAGAACCTGTGGGGAGAGACTGTCAAAGTCACCGAGATGCAGAGTGAGGCAGGTGCCGCAGGCGCTGTCCACGGTTCCCTCCAGGCTGGTGCCCTGACAACAACCTACACCGCTTCCCAGGGTCTCCTCCTGATGATTCCGAATATGTACAAGATTGCCGGCGAGATGCTTCCCGCCGTCTTCCACGTATCCGCGCGCGCCCTCGCATCCCACGCCCTCTCCATCTTCGGAGACCACCAGGATGTGATGGCCTGCCGTCAGACAGGTTTCGCCATGCTCGCCTCAAGCTCCGTACAGGAAGCTCAGGACCTCGCGGCCGTGGCCCATCTCTCCGCCATCAAGGCTTCAGTTCCGTTCCTCCACTTCTTCGACGGTTTCCGCACTTCACACGAGATCCAGAAGATCGAGGCCATCGACGAGGAGGACCTCAAGAAGATGGTCAGCCAGAAGTCCCTTGACAACTTCCGCGCACGCGCCCTCACCCCTGAGGCCCCTGTGACCCGAGGCACCGCACAGAACGGAGACGTCTACTTCCAGGCCGTCGAGTCCCGCAACCAGGTCTATGAGGCCGTTCCTGACATCGTGGCCCGCTATATGGGAGAGATCGGAGAGTTGACAGGACGCCAGTACCGTCCGTTCGAGTATTACGGAGCGCCGGACGCCGAGTGCATCATCGTGGCCATGGGCTCTGTCACCGAGACCGCAAGGGAGGCCGTTGACTACCTCGCCACCCGCGGACGCAAGTACGGTGTCGTCACAGTCCACCTCTATCGTCCGTTCTCGGAGAAGTACCTCCTCAAGGTGCTCCCTAAGAGCGTCAAGAAGATCGCCGTCCTTGACAGGACCAAGGAGCCGGGAGCTCTCGGAGAGCCTCTCTTCCTCGACATCAAGGCGCTGTTCCAGGACAAGGCCAACGCCCCTCTCGTGATCGGCGGACGCTACGGACTTTCTTCCAAGGACACCACTCCGGCCCAGATCATCGCGGTATTCGACAACCTCGACCGCAAGGAGCCTAAGGCCGACTTCACCATAGGCATCGTAGACGACGTGACCTTCAAGAGCCTCCCTACCAAGGGCGAGGTTTCCATCGTGAAGAAGGGCACCACCGAGTGCAAGTTCTACGGTCTCGGCTCAGACGGTACCGTTGGAGCCAACAAGAACACCATCAAGATCATCGGTACCCACACCGACCTCTACAGCCAGGCATACTTCGACTACGACTCCAAAAAGTCCGGCGGATACACCTGCTCTCACCTGAGGTTCGGCAAGGAGCCTATCAAGGCCCCGTACCTTGTCAACACACCTGACTTCGTGGCCTGCCACGTGCCTTCATACCTTGAGAAGTACGACGTGCTCAAGGGCATCAAGGAAGGCGGCAGCCTCCTGCTCAACTCCCTCTGGAACGAGGAGGAGACGATGGAGAGGATTCCTGACTTCGTGAAGTCCGTCATCGGGCGCAAGAAGATCAAGCTCTACATCATCAATGCCACCAAGATCGCCGCAGAAATCGGTCTCGGCGGACGCACCAACACCATCCTCCAGAGCGCATTCTTCCGCATCTCCGGCATCATCCCTGTAGATGACGCCGTCAAGTACATGAAGGACGCCGCCCTCAAGTCCTACGGCAAGAAGGGTGAGAACATCGTCAACATGAACTACGCGGCCATCGACCGCGGCGGAGAGTACACGGAGGTCAAGGTTCCTGCAGAGTGGGCCAGCATCAACGCCAAGTTCGTCAACCACAACGCCAACCGTCTCGCCACTCCGTTCGTCAAGGAGATAGCGGACGTGGTCAACGCCCAGTGCGGAGACAGCCTCCCTGTAAGCGCGTTCCTGCCATACAAGGACGGCACCATGCCTGCCGGCACCGCTGCATACGAGAAGAGAGGCGTGGCCGTGAACGTGCCTGTATGGGACGCCGAGAAGTGTATCCAGTGCAACAGCTGTGCATTTGTCTGCCCTCACGCAGCCATCCGTCCGTTCCTCCTCACTCCTGAAGAGGCGGCAGCCGCACCTGCCGGCGTCAAGCTCGCCGACGGCAAGGCTAACCTCAAGGACTACAAGTACGCCATCGCGATCTCAGTCTCCGACTGTACCGGTTGCGGCAACTGCGTGGATGTCTGCCTCGCCAAGGACAAGGCACTCTCTATGCAGCCTTATATGGACAACACCGCTGAGCAGGACAACTTCGACTACCTCAACACGAAGGTGGGCTACAAGACCGTCGGAGACCCGAAGGCCAACATGAAGAACTCCCAGTTCGCACAGCCGCTCTTCGAGTTCTCAGGAGCCTGCGCAGGCTGCGGCGAGACCCCGTACATCAAGAACATCACACAGCTCTTCGGTGACCACATGATGATCGCCAACGCCACCGGATGCTCCTCAATCTACGGAGCTTCATTCCCTTCATCACCATACTGCACAGATGCACACGGACACGGACCGGCATGGGCCAACTCCCTGTTCGAGGACTTCTGCGAGTTCGGCCTCGGTATGAGGCTCGGTTCCGAGCGCATCCGCAAGACCGTCGGCGAGCTCATGACCAAGGGCTTGAGCTGCGAGTGCTGCAGCGACGAGATGAAGGCCCTCTATCAGAAGTGGCTCGACAACAAGGAGGACTACGCGGTGACCCGCGAAGTGGCCGACAAGCTCGTCCCTCTCATGGAGGAATGCGGCTGCGACACCTGCAAGTCCCTGCTCAAGCTCAAGCAGTACATCCCGGCACGCAGCCAGTGGATCATCGGAGGTGACGGCGCAAGCTACGATATCGGCTACGGCGGACTTGACCACGTGCTCGCTTCCGGCGAGAATGTCAACATCCTCGTCCTCGACACCGAGGTCTACTCCAACACCGGCGGACAGTCATCCAAGTCAACTCCTGCGGGAGCCATCGCCAAGTTCGCGGCCTCAGGCAAGAAGATCCGCAAGAAGGATCTCGGCATGATGGCCATGAGCTATGGCTATGTATATGTAGCTCAGGTAGCTATGGGCGCAAGCCCTGTCCAGTATCTCAACGCCATCAAGGAAGCCGAGGCTTACGACGGACCGTCTCTCGTCATCGCCTACGCCCCTTGTATCAACCACGGCCTCAAGGCCGGCATGGGTCTGAGCCAGAAGGAGGAGAAGCTCGCCGTCGAGTGCGGCTACTGGCACCTCTACAGGTACAACCCTATGCTCGAGGGACAGGACAAGAATCCGTTCTCTCTCGACTCCAAGGAGCCTGACTGGAGCAAGTTCCAGGACTTCCTGAAGGGAGAGGTGAGATTCGCCTCACTCTACAAGCTCTTCCCTGACAACGCGACCGAACTCCTCGAGAAGACCGAGGAATTCGCGAAAGTCAGGTACGAGAACTACAAGAGACTTGCAGGAAAATAACAGAAAATCTCTTGCGCTTTTGCAAATAAGCCCTATATTTGCGGTGTACTATTGAAGTATTACACTTAGCAACTACAAAAATGGGTAAAAAACTCTTAATCTTAGCAGCGGTACTTCTTGGTGCCGCTGCTTTGTGTTATGGACAGCAGCAGCTGCCGCAGCTACCGAACGACCCGGCGACCCGGGTCGGCAAACTCGACAACGGGCTGACATATTACATCCGCCACAACGACAAACCGGCCCAGCGGGCTGAATTCTATCTCGCCACCAATGTCGGCGCCATCCAGGAGACCCCGGACCAGGACGGTCTGGCGCACTTCCTCGAGCACATGTGCTTCAACGGCACCAAGAACTTCCCTGGCAAAGGCATCCTCAACTGGCTTGAAAGCATAGGCGCCTCGTTCGGCGGCAATGTCAACGCCTCCACGGGCGTCGAGCAGACCATCTACCTGCTCAACAACATTCCCCTCGTGCGCCCTACCGTAGTGGACACCTGCCTGCTCATCATGCACGACTACTCCCACTTCGTGACCTGCGACCCGGAAGAGATCGACAAGGAGCGCGGAGTGATCCTCGAAGAGAAACGCTCACGCAACAACGCCTCCTGGAGGCTCCACGAGAAGTCGCTCCCATATCTGTTCGGCGACAGCAAATACGCCGGCTGCACGATCATCGGAAGCGAGGAGAATCTCAAGACCTTCAAGCCGGAGAGCCTGACCAACTTCTATCACACCTGGTATCGTCCTGACATGCAGGCCCTTATCGTAGTTGGAGACATCGATGTCGATGAAGTCGAGGCCAAGATCAAGACAACTTTCGCGGACATCCCGGCCGCCGAGAACCCTAAAGCGAAAGATGTCATCACGATTCCGGACAACGACAAGCCGGTAATCGGCATACTCACCGACCCGGAGACTGCAAGCACCTCATTCGAAGTGTACTGGAAAAGCGCCGCACAGCCGGAAGAGCTCAACAGCACCGCGATAGGACTGATGACAGAGGTCGCGAAGAGCCTCATCGGCAACATCATGGCCGAAAGGTTCAGCGACATCAGCGCCAAACCTGACGCCCCGTTCCTCTCTGCCGGATTCGGCATCGCGAATTTATGCGAGACCCTGGACGTGACCTATGGTGAGGTCACATGCAAGGAGGGTGCAGCCCTCCAGGGATTCGAGGCCATGCTCACCGAGATCGAGAAAATGCACCGCTTCGGCTTCACCGACGCCGAGTTCGAGCGCGCGAAAAATGAAGTGCTCTCACAATATGAGACCGCCGCAAACAAGGCCGGCACCCGCAAGAACGCCGAGTTCGTGATGCCAATGATCAGCAACTTCTTCGACAACTACGCCTTCATGGATCCGAAGACCGAATACCAGATGGTCCAGGCCCTGATGGCGCAGTTCAACACAAGCATCCTCAACCAGCTCGCGCAGCAGCTCATCACCCGCAACAACATGGTGGTCATCTACTCCGGTCCTGAGAAGGAAGGCGCGACCCACCCTGAGACAGAACAGGTGCAGGCCATCATAGACAAGGTGGCCGCTGCAGAATACACCATGGAAGCCGGGGAGGAGATTCCTTCCGAATTCCTCAACCCAGCATCCCTCAAGGGCGGCAAGGTCAAGAAAACGGCAGATGGCCTCTACGGCTCCGAGGTGCTCACCCTCAAGAACGGCGTCAAGGTGATTCTCCTGCCGTCAGACCGCGAGAAGGACAGGATCAGCTTCAATATCTTCAAGAAAGGAGGCCAGAGCCTCATCTCCGACGAGGATCTCTACTCGTTCGAGGACAACATCTGGGCTCTCTACCAGCAGAACACCGGTGTCGCCGACTTCCCTGCCACGACGGTGAGCAAGATGCTCTCAGGCAAGCAGGTGGCGGTGAGTCCGTACATCAACGGATACACCCACGGCGTCAGCGCCACCAGCACCACCAAGGACATAGAGACCGCCTTCCATCTGATGTATCTCTATTTCACCGCTCCGCGCTTCGACGCAGATGAGTACGCCAAGGGCATAAGCCAGATTGAGAACATACTCCCGAACCTCGAAAACCAGCCGAACTGGCAGCTCCAGAAGCAGATAAGCAAGACTATCTATGACAGCCCGCGCAGATTCACCCTCGACGAGGATGTGCTCGCCAAAGCAAACCTGCAGACCATCGAGAAGAACTACCGCAAGCTCTTCAAGGATGCCGCCGGAGCGACGCTCGTGATAGTGGGTGACTTCGACAGGGAGACCATCGTCCCGCTCGTGGAGAAGTATGCAGGCTCACTGGCCGGCGGCAAGAAGGCCACAGGCTGGCAATACCGCAACGACGGCATCATCAGCGGCCGCAAGGTCAACGACTTCCGCACCGCCATGCAGACTCCTATGGTAACTGTCGTCCAGGTTTACAAGGCAGACAAGCCATACAGCGTCAAGGATGAGGTGAACGGCACGGCCCTGAGCTACATCCTCAACATGATCTACACGGAAACGCTCCGAGAGGAAGAGGGCGGCACATACGGCGCGAGCGCCGTGGCGCAGCTCACCCACGAGCCGAATGAGATGCACATCCTCCAGGTGGCATTCCAGACCAACGAGGAGCAGGCCGACAAACTTCGCGAACTCGCAGTCAAGGGCCTGGAAGACCTCGCCAAGAACGGCCCTGACGCGGAGAAGTTCGAAAAGGCCAGGAAGAACATGGACAAGACCGTCCCGGAGAACAAACTGCACAATGCATGGTGGAGTTCCGCCCTTCAGGACGCGGAGAAATACGGCATAGACTATGTGACTGAATATGAAGCCGCAGTGAAGGCCCTGTCTCCGGAAGATGTCAAGAAGGCGGCGGAAGAACTGCTCGCCTCAGGCAACTTCATCGAACTCGTAATGAGACCTGAAGTCAAATAATATCTGCCCCCGGCAGAAGACATATCGGACAGATGATGTCGCGCCGGGAGCATTTCCCTCGCACGGCGAAGCAAGAACCGCATCAGCGAGCTTGCCGTAGGCGATTTCTCCGGCGTCGATGCCAAAAGCATCGGCGCCGTTTTTTGTGGCCCACTGCAAAAGCAGGTCTTCGGAAATGGCCGGATGCCCCATTGAAGACAACAGACGCGCAGCCTTCAACTCCCCGGCAAGAGAATTCCCCCGCCCGCCTAGGCACACTCTGACTCCGGAGGAAACCGCCTCCTCATAAGGGAAGCGGACAGCCGAAGATGACAGGTCGAAAGACGGACAATGAACCGCCGTGACCCTCCGGCGGGAAGCCGTGCGCCACTCGTCCGCATCCATAAAAGAGCAGCCGCCCAATATAACGTCCCCACCGAGAAGTCCGAGGGAATCAAGATACCTCAACGGGGTGAGGGAAAACCCTCTGACGAAGGAGTCGTGCCCAGCACGGGTCGCCGGCAAGTTGACACGGATGAGCATGGCGCGCTTCCGCGCGAAAGCGAAGGCACGCTTGAGTTCCTCTTGGCGAAGCGAGGCCAGATCGGGCAGGGCAAGCACGCGGGAGCCTTCCGACGGCTCGTCAGAGAGCAGGGCGCGCTCATTGTAAGGGATGTCGGCCTGTACCCTGAATCCGGTACGCTCCCCCGCAGATGCGCCGTCCTCATAGTCAGAGCAATATCCGGCGAAGAAGCCGACCCCGGAATCTGCTGCCGGAAGCCGGTCAATATCGGCACAGCAGTCAAACATCAGCGGGCGGATCTCAAGGGCGGAGGCATCGATGCGGCGATCGGCCCGCACATCGTCCGGTGCAGCCATATCAGCATAGAACCCCCTGTCAATCAATATGTTCGTCCGCTTGCCGCCATGCAGCACACCTGTCAGCAGCAGGGTCTGCGGAGCCTTGCAGCTGTCTTCAAGCGAGCGGTAGGCTTCCAGCACGGCATTGGCCTTGGAGAGGAAGCGGCGGCCTTTCCAGGTGAGGCTCACACCGTTTCTGGAACGGCACAGGAGCCTCGCCCCGGCATACTTCTCAAGTTCAGCCACATTCTGACTGACGGCAGGCTGCGAAATATCAAGTGCCCTCGCGGCCGCAGAAAAACTTCCGCGCTCCGCGAGGGTCACAAATACTTTGAGCCTGAACCGGTCTATCATAGGCTCCGCCTGCGATTGTCCAGCCAGCGCCCTAGAATCTGGAAGAAATCCGCCCTCTGGTCTCCGAGGCCGTCGCGTCCGGAGTTCTCCACAGTAGTGAAGCCCCAGCCGTGGCCGCCGCTGGTGAAGATATGAAGCTCACCCGGCACGCCGCAGCGCTGCATGGCCCTGTAATAGTTGATGCTGTTCTCAGGATTTACAGCCCCATCATCAGCACTGAGCAAGAGGATCGTCTCCGGAGTATTTGCAGATACCTGATTCTCAAGTGAATAATATGTCACATCTCTCCTGCTTGGCTTTGGTCCGATAAGATTCAACCGTGTACCCCCGTGTGTCAATTCTTCAAATGTGATCACCGGATAGATGAGCACGGAGAAATCCGGCCTCGTCACATCATCGACGAAAAGGGTCGATGCAGATGCTGCAAGGTGGCCGCCGGCGGAGAAACCCATCACTCCTATCTGCTTCACTCCCCACTCGGAGGCATGGTGGCGGCAGTAGCGGAAAGCGTTCTGCACGTCGCGGAGCGGCAGTTTGCAGTGTCCGTTAGGCATGCGGTAGAGCACCACGCACACGGCGATGCCGCGCTTTGTGCACCAGTCTGCCACGCGGGAGCCCTCGTTGGCTGCGGAGCAGTTGGAATAACCGCCACCAGGGCACACCACTATCATCTGCCCGTTGCACTTCTTCGGGATGTATATGTCGATGTAGGCGTCGTCGCCTATATTGCCCACGTTACCCCTGTCGTTGACCGTGTTGGCACCGCTGAGGCCGTTGGGTTCAATCGGGCCGAGAGTGATGGCTTGCCCGTTCTCCACGATACCGAGATCCACGCCCTGCCCCTTAGGGTAGAGTTTCAGGGTCATGTCCGGCTTCACCAGTTCATACGCCTGTACCTGTACAAACGCAAAGAGGGCTGCAAGAGCCCCCACTATAAATTTTCTTTTCATCAGGGAAAGATGTTTCTATGCCTCTGAGATTGCGCCCATAGGGCAAGCGTCGGCACAAGCGCCGCAGCTGATGCAGACATCAGGATCTATAGAATATACATCTCCTTCCTTGATAGCCCCTGAAGGGCACTCGCTCTGACAGGTGCCACAGGCAACGCAGACGTTAGGATCAATTTTGTAAGCCATAATTATTAGTGTGTTTTTCAATCAAAGGACAAAAGTAATAGGAAAATCTGAATTAACAAGTTTTTCAAGGCAAAGATTTATTGCTAACTTTGCACTTGTATGAAGACTTTAATCGCACTTCTGCTGTCTCTTGCGCTCAGCGCGCCGCTCAACTTCGACAAGACAGTCCACGATTTCGGGCAGGTATCCCAGAATGCGGGCCCGCTTACCTGCACATTCACAGTGACCAACAGTTCCGATGAGCCGTTGACCATCTTCGCCGTGGTGTCATCCTGCGGGTGCACCGAAGTCAAATGGACACGCGAGACCATAGCGCCCGGCGGGAAGGGCAGCGTCACGGCCACCTACTCCAACGACGAAGGGCCGACTTATTTCGACAAGACACTTACAGTATATACTTCCGCGCAGAAAAAGCCTGTCATACTGCACCTGAAGGGAATCGTGAAGAAGAATGGCACCAAAAAATAACTACACAGAAGACAACATCCGCACCATAGAGGGGATGGAGCACATCCGGCTCCGTCCCGGAATGTATATCGGCCGGCTCGGGGACGGACGCAGCCCGGATGACGGCATCTATGTGCTGCTCAAAGAGATAATCGACAACTCCATAGACGAGTTCTCCGCCGGTTTCGGAAGTCAGGTGAAGATCACCATCGAGGGCGGCACGGTAAGCGTACGCGACTTCGGACGCGGCATCCCGCTCGGCAAGGTGGTGGACGCGGTCAGCATACTCAACACCGGAGGCAAGTTCGACGACAAGGCGTTCAAGAAGTCCGTCGGCCTCAACGGTGTCGGCACCAAGGCCGTCAACGCCCTCTCGTCCGACTTCTACGTCTGCTCGCACCGAGACGGCGAGTGCGCCAGCGCCAGCTTCACACGCGGCGAGCTCATCGAGAGCTCGGAAGGGCCCACCAAGGAAAAGGACGGCACCCTGATACGCTTCACCCCGGATCCGCTGATGTTCGGAGAGTACTCCTTCAACGAGGACTATGTCGTGACTATGGTCAAGAACTACTCCTATCTCAACAAGGGCCTCACCCTCATCCTGAACGGCGCGCCCTACAAGTCTGAGAACGGGCTTCTGGACCTGGTCAACGAGAACCTCAGCGAAGAGCCGCTCTACCCGCCCATCCACCTCTCCGGCGACGACATAGAGATAGTGATGAGCCACTGCAACGCGTACGGCGAGAACATCTCCTCCTTCGTCAACGGCCAGAACACCCGTGACGGAGGCACCCATCTGGCAGCCTTCCGCGAAGCCATAGCCAAGACGCTCAAGGAGTTCTTCAAGAAGAACTACGACGCCGCCGACTGCCGGCAGGGAGTCGTGGGTGCCATAAGCATACGCATACAGGAGCCGAATTTCGAAGGGCAGACCAAGACCAAGCTCGGCTCCAACTACATGTGGGAGAAGACCGTCAACGAAGGCGGGACGATGACTACGGACATCGGGCCGACGATCCGTTCCTATGTCAACGATTTCGTATCCAAGAACCTGGACAACTACCTCCGCATCCACAAGGAGATCGCCCCTGTCATCGAAGAGAAGATCAAGTCCTCCCAGAAGGAGCGCGAGGAGATTTCCGGAATCCAGAAGAAGACGCGCGAGCGCAACAAGCGCACCAATGTCTACAACCGCAAGCTGCGCGACTGCCGATTCCACTACAACGACAAGCGCAACGAAAAGAACCAGGACAATATAGAGAACTCCTCCATATTCATCACCGAGGGCGACTCCGCGAGCGGAACCATCACCAAGGCGCGCGACGCCAGTTCGCAGGCGGTGTTCTCTCTCCGCGGCAAACCAATCAACTGCTACAAGGAGAGCCGGCGCAAGGTCGCCGAGAACGAGGAGCTCAACCTGCTGATCTCCGCGCTGGGAGTGGAGGACGACCTGGACAACCTCCGCTACAACAACATCATCGTGGCGACCGATGCCGATGATGACGGCATGCACATCAGGATGCTGCTGCTGACGTTCTTCATGAAGTACTACCCTGACCTGATACGCCGCGGGCATGTGTACATACTCCAGACCCCGCTCTTCAGGGTGCGCAACAAGAAGGCCAACCGCTACTGCTACAACCAGGAGGAGCGGGACAAGGCCGTCGCGGAACTCAAGACGGGAGTGGAGATCACGCGATTCAAGGGTCTCGGAGAGATATCCTACGATGAGTTCGTGCACTTCATAGGAGAGGACATGCGCAAGGACCCTGTCAGCCTCGCCGAGGAGGAGTCGATAGCGGAGATAATGAACTTCTACATGGGAGACAACACCATAGACAGGCAGAAGTTTATCATGCGCAACCTGCGCAGCGAAGAGGAGCTTGAAGACATAAACATCTGACAGATATGAATTTCTACGGTCTTGTGATGAAGATTCTCGGCTGGAAGGCCGACAGCGGCCCCGCGCCGGAAGAGAAATGCGTCATACTGGGCGTGCCGCACACCAGCATATTGGACTTCATAGTGTCGTATTTCTACTACAAGAGCCTCGGACACACCGCCCATGTGATGATCAAGAAGGATTTCTTCTTCTGGCCGCTCGGACCTATCCTCAAGCACTTGGGATGTATTCCGGTGGACCGCAGCAACGGAGCGTCCGTCGTGCGCAGCGTCATATCCCATATCGAAGCCACGCCGGGAGAGTTCCATCTCTGCATCGCTCCCGAAGGCACGCGCAAAGCGGTGCACAAGTGGAAGATGGGCTATCACACCATCGCGCGGGCCCTGGACTGCCCTGTCTATCTCGGATATTTCGACTGGGGACGCAAGAGGGTCAGCATCGGGGAGAGGTTCATCTGCACCGAAGACGCCAGAGCCGATACCGAGCTGATACAGAAGAAGTACGAAGAGCTGCACCTCACCGCCCGCCACCCGGAGGGCTATTGCACACATTAAAAAAAATGCCTATATTTGCAGCCCCTTTCGGGGAAATAATACTTAATTAACAGTTAGTAAAATGATTAAACAGTACGAAACCGTTTTCATTGCAACTCCCGTTTTGTCTGACACCCAGATGAAGGAAGCGGTTGCCAAGTACACCAAGCTCATCACCGACAACGGCGGCGAGATCGTGTACCAGGAGGACTGGGGGCTCAAGCAGCTCGCCTATCCTATCCAGCACAAGACATCAGGATTCTACTACCTGATCGAGTTCAAGGCCAACCCTGAGTTCGTAGCGACTCTCGAGACCCAGTATCACCGCGACGAGCGCATCATCCGCTACCTCACAGTAGCCCTTGACAAGCACGCAGTAGCCTACGCGGAGCATCGCCGCCAGACCCGCGCCGCCAAGGCCGCAGCCCCTAAGGCTGAGCAGGCTCCGGCAGAGGTCAAGGAAGAGGCAGCCGCAGAACAGACAGAAGCATAATCAGGAGGAATCATTATGGCAAACATCGCAAACAACGAAATCCGTTATCTGAACCCTCCTACCGTAGAGGTTCGCAAGAAGAAGTACTGCCGTTTCAAGAAGGCAGGCATCAAGTATGTTGATTACAAGGACCCTGAGTTCCTCAAGAAGTTCCTCAACGAGCAGGGCAAAATACTTCCTCGCCGCATCACCGGCACTTCTCTGAAGTTCCAGCGCAAGGTGGCCCAGGCCGTGAAGCGCGCGCGCTCACTTGCTCTTCTCCCGTATGTAACTGACCTCCTTAAATAATTGAAGCGTTATGAAAATCATACTCAAGAAAGAAGTTGCCAATCTCGGCGAGGCCGGAGATGTGGTTGAAGTGAAGGCAGGATACGCTCTCAATTACCTTGTTCCTCAGGGATTCGCATCTGTCGGAACTCCGTCTGCCCTCAAGCAGCACGCTGAGACACTCCGCCAGAGAGCGCACAAGGAAGCCAAGCTTGTCGCTGACGCACAGGCCGTAGCAGCCAAGATCGAGGCGGTGGACATCGTGATCCCTGCCAAGGTCGGCGAGAACGGCAAGCTCTACGGAGCTGTCACCGCCGCACAGGTTGCAGAGGTTCTCGCAGCTGCCGGCGTCGAGGTCGAGAAGAAGAGCATCGCTCTCTCAGACGTCAAGGAACTCGGCGAGTTCGAAGGCAAGGTGAAGTGCTACAAGGGCGTCTTCGCCAACATCAAAGTAAAGGTCGTAGCCGCCGAGTAATCGGACGGTTCCGCATAGACTCAAGGAATCCGGTCTCGCAAGGGGCCGGATTTCTGTTTCTGACATTTTTGAAAAAAGGCGAAGTATGGCTAAATTTGCAAGATGAAACTTTCAGGCAGACAGGTCCGGTTACTTACTTCAGCCGCATTCTACACGATGATGCTCGTCTGCTATGGCGTGCACCCTCCGGAGGCCATAGGCACAATTCCAGCCGTCCTGATACCGGCTGCGCTACAGGTTCTGCTGTCCATCAATTCCAGACAGTGGAACAGCCTCGCTTTCGCCCTCACGCTCATGCCATCGGGAGCCATGGCGTCAGGACTCGCGGCCTGCCCCGCACCGTTCCAGTTTTCCTCCCTGCTCCCGGGCTTCATAGCCGCCGTCATAGTCAGGATCATCAACAACCTGAAAAGATGGCCCGACTCGAGACCGGCGACCCTCCACTGGGTCGGAGCCGCCGCCGTGATGATGACATTCGCGGCCACAGCCGCCATCCTGCTCCAGGCGTAATCCCCCGCTCCGGCGGAGATTCCATGAGGCGTTCCGGACGACGGTTTTATGATTTTCAAGATAAATTCAAACGGCTTCCGAGGAAAATCCAAAACAGTTTCTTATATTGTAGTCTGATTCAGGCCCCTCGGATGCAATGGGGTTTCCGCAGAGGTCTGACTTTGTTGTACAAAAACCAACAAACAACTGATAAACAACAATAAACGACATTTGCAATGTTTAAAGGACACCCTAAAGGACTTATAGCGGCCGCTCTCAGCAACATGGGAGAAAGATTCGGCTACTATATCATGAATGCCGTTCTGCTTCTCTTCCTCTGCTCGAAATTCGGGCTCAGCGATGCGACAGCCGGTGCCATCTATTCAGTATTCTATTGCGGCATCTATGTGCTCTCGCTCGTGGGAGGAATCATAGCGGACAGGACGCAGAACTACAAGCGCACCATTATGAGCGGCCTCATCGTGATGGCCCTCGGCTATGTGGCCCTGTCCTTCCCTATCCTCGCCACCAAAGACAACCACATGGGCCTGCTCATCTTCACCTGCTTCGCACTCCTGATGATCGCATTCGGCAACGGCCTGTTCAAAGGCAATCTCCAGGCCATCGTCGGACAGATGTATGACAACCTCGAGAGCGAAGCCGCCAAGAAAGGCCCGCAGGAACTCGCGGTGGCCAAGAGCAAGCGCGACTCAGGCTTCCAGATCTTTTATGTGTTCATCAACATCGGCGGACTTCTCGCCCCGTTCGTGGCTCCTCTCCTGAGAAGCTGGTGGCTCAAAGTCCACGACATGCTCTATAACGCACAGCTTCCGGCCCTCTGCCACAAATTCCTCAACGACGGCACCATTGACCCTAACCTCCCGGGACTCATCGCCAAGGCCAACACCGGCGCGGCAGTGGACATGGCGGACCCGTCAGCCGTCAGCGCATTCTGCACCAGCTACCTTGACGTGTTCAACACCGGTATCCACTATTCGTTCATCGCTTCAGTGGCTGCCATGATGATATCACTTCTCGTGTTCGTGCTCTGCCGCAAGAAATTCCCTAACCCGGCAAAGAAGGAAGCGTCAGCAGTGCAGTCCTACACCCCTGAGGAGAAGGCTTCAATGGCCAAGGAGATCAAGCAGCGCATGGCCGCGCTCTTCGCGGTACTCGGCATCGCAGTGTTCTTCTGGCTCTCGTTCCACCAGAACGGCCAGTCCCTGTCCGTGTTCGCCCGTGACTTCATCCGCACCGAATCGATAGCGCCAGAAATCTGGCAGGCGGTCAATCCGTTCTTCGTGATTGTCCTGACCCCTATTATCATGGCCATCTTCGGCGCCATGGCGAACAAGGGCAAGGTCATCTCCACCCCTCGCAAGATCGCCATCGGAATGGGTATCGCCGGATGCGCCTACCTCTTCCTGACCATATTCTCCGCTGCCATGGGGTATCCTTCCGGCACAGAGTTTAAAGAGATGGACGACACCGTAAGATCCACGATGCTCGCAGGCCCGTGGGTGCTCATCGTCACCTACTTCTTCCTCACCGTGGCCGAGCTCTTCATATCTCCGCTCGGACTCTCATTCGTCTCCAAGGTGGCCCCGAAGAATCTCCAGGGACTCTGCCAGGGACTCTGGCTCGGAGCTACGGCGCTCGGCAACCTCATGATCTGGATAGGCCCTGTGATGTACAACGCCTGGCCGATCAAGTACTGCTGGCTCGTGTTCCTCATCATCTGCCTCATCTCCATGGGCGTGATGCTCGGCATGGTGAAGTGGCTCGAAAAAGTCACAGGCTAGCATGGTTAAGAAGTTGTTTTGATTTATGTTGAAAATTCTTTTACTTGCTTTTTCGCCATATTTTTTCCTGGCTTTCTCGGTCAGATAGTTCTACTATCTTTCTCAAAATCCAGAAAAAAATTCTGACAGAAAAATCTTCATAAAATTTATGACAAATAAATTCAAAACAACTTCTAAATCCGGGAAAGCAGGCTGCTTCATACTGCGCTGCCTGACAAGACCTCTGGCGATCCTCCCGCTCGGCTTCCACAGGAAATGCGGACATCTGATCGGGAAGATTGCCTGCAATATGGTCCGTTACCGCAGGGATGTGGTGATGATCAACCTCGCCAGAAGTTTCCCGGACAAGAAATACGGCGAACTGCAGGACATCTGCAGGCACACATACGCGCACTTCGGGAAGATCATCGGAGAAGCTGTCTGGTTCGGGGCTTCGACCCCTTCGAGACTGCGCAAGTCCAGAGTGGCCCGCCTCACCAATCCGGAGCTTCTCAACGGCTACTACGATGAGGGGTTGAGCGTGTTCGTGATGGGGTCGCACAGCGGCAACTGGGAGCTCTTCGGGGGCTACCGGTTCTACTCCGACGAGCACATCAAATATCCCGAGCGCAACATGTGCGTGATCTACAAGAAGTTGTCCAGCCCCACCTGGGAGCTCTTCATGAAGAAGAACCGCCAGGCGGCCGTGGAAGACAAGGAACACTATGACGGGATGGTCGAATCATACAGCCTGATGCGCTATGTGATACGGCACAAGAACGAGAGGATGTTCTACAACATCGTGACCGACCAGTACCCGTATTCCGACTCTTCCAAGGTCAGGGTCAGCGACTTCATGCACCAGCCGACCTGGTCCATGGACGGAGCCCCCGCCCTGGCGCACAAGCTCGGCATGGCCGTCCTCTACCTCAGGATGCGTGAAATGGAAGACGGCAACTACGAAATGACTTTCGTCCCCATCTGCAAGGACGCACGCCAGATGGAGGAGAAAGACATACTCGACAGATACTATGCCCTGCTCCAGGAAGACATCGAGGAGCAGCCGTGGAACTATCTGTGGACACACAAAAGATGGAAATAATAACCCTCAAAACTGATATTTAATATGACTATCAAGGATTTGAAGCCAGCGGTCGTTTGGGATGCCTTCTACGGCCTCACCCGCTGCCCGCGCCCGTCAAAACACGAGGAAGTCGTGCGCCAGCACATCCTCGACTGGGCAAAAGAACATAAGGTCGAAGCATTCGCCGACGAGACCGGCAATGTGATTCTCCGTGTACCAGCCACCCCGGGCTATGAGAACCGCAAAGGTGTCATCATCCAGGGGCACATGGACATGGTTCCGCAGAAGACGGGCGACACCGTCCATGATTTCCTCAAGGACCCGATCGAGACTTGGGTAGACGGCGAGTGGCTCAAGGCAAAAGGCACCACCCTCGGAGCGGACAACGGCATCGGAGTCGCGATGGGTATGGCCGTGGCCGTGGACAAGAGCCTCAAGCACGGACCGGTAGAAGTGCTCATAACTTATGATGAGGAGACCGGCATGACAGGAGCCGACGCTCTCAAGCCCGGAGTCCTCAAGGGAGACATACTCCTCAACCTGGATTCCGAAGACGAGGACGAACTCTGCATCGGCTGCGCCGGCGGACTGGACGCCATAGCCGATTTCAAATACAAGAGCCTCAAGACTCCGGCCGGATATCTCGGCTGCAAACTCACGGTAAAGGGCCTCTCAGGCGGACACTCCGGGATGGACATCTCCCTCTACAGGGCCAACGCCAACAAGGTGCTCGCCAACGCGCTCATCCCTGTGATGGAGAAGTACGGAGCCAAGCTCACTGACATCCGTGGAGGAAGCCTCCGCAACGCTATCCCGTTCGAGGGAGAAGCCGAAATCGCCGTGCCTGCCGAGAAGTGCGCAGCCGTCCTCAGGGCTATACGCAAGAACTTCGCTGAAGTGACCGCAAGGTATAAGGAGAGCGATCCTGCGATGTCCTGCAAGGTGGAGAAGAGCAAGGCGGCACCAAGCTATATCGAAGATGCCGTGGCTCTCAACGCCCTCAAGGCCATCTCCGCCTGCCCTTCAAATGTAATCAGGATGAGCCAGAGCATGCAGGGGCTCACCGAGACATCCATCAACCTCGCCGTGGTAAAATGTAGCCGCGGCCATCTGACCGTGGCGTCACTGCTCAGGAGCGCCATCGACGAGTCCAAGGCCGAACTCGCGGCAAGAGTACGCTACATCTTCGAGTTCGCCGGAGCCAAGATCAAGTTCGTCGGCGGCTACTGCGGATGGACTCCGAAGCCTGACACACCGATGATCGCGATGCTCAACGACATCCACGCCAAGATGTTCGGCAAGCCGATGAATGTCCTCGCAACCCACGGAGGACTCGAATGCGCCCTGCTCGGAGCCAAGTATCCGCATTGGGAGATGGTGTCCATAGGACCTACCATCATGTACCCTCACTCCCCTGACGAGAAGGTCAACATCCCGTCAGTCCAGAAGACCTGGGACTTCCTCAAGGCCGTGCTCGAAGCCATCCCTGAGAAGAAGTAGGGCGGCGGAAGATGACTTCCGGACTCAAAGAACAACTCATAGACTGGGCCGAGAAATACAACGACCCAGTCTATTTTGACGAGGACCCGATCGCTTTTCCGCGCAGATTCGCACGGGACGGCGCCAGCCTCAAGGACATAGAGATAGCGTCCGTGTTCGCCGCACATTTCGCATGGGGACGGAGGGCGATGATAGTCAGGGACTGCGAGCGCCTGTTCGACCACATGGAGTGGCGTCCCCTCGACTATGTGATGTCCGGAGACTGGAGAGACGACCCCGTCAGCATACACCGGACGGTGAAGTGGTCGGACACGGCAGCCATCTGCCGGCGGCTCAAGGACTTCTACTCTGCGCAAGATTCTCTTGAGACTCTCAGCGCCAAGCAGATCCGGGAGGTCGTGTTCGGACAGAAGCCAGACGCCAAGGCCCCGGACAAGAAAATCAACATGATGCGCCGCTGGCTCGTGAGAGATGACGGCAAAGTGGACCTGGGGCTCTGGAAACACACTTCCCCGTCGGAACTGCTGATACCGCTCGACGTACATGTATATGACCAGGCCGTCGCGCTAGGACTCACCTCGCGCCGCAGCAAAGACCTCGCCACGGCGCTGCAGATCACGGACACGTTCCGTGAGGTATTCCCTTCAGACCCCGCAAAGGGGGATTTTGCACTTTTCGGATACGGAGTTAACAATGCCTAAATTATACATACTCTCAGGATGCAACGGCTCCGGCAAGACGACGGCGTCCTATACCCTGCTTCCGGACCTTCTGGACTGCAGGGAGTTCGTCAATTCCGACGAGTTCGCCAAGAGCCTGTCCCCTTTCAACCCGTCAGCGGCATCCATCACGGCCAGCCGGTACATGCTGATGAAAATCAACTACCTGCTCGGACGCTATGAAGACTTCAGCATAGAGACGACGCTCGCCACCCGGTCCCTTGTCAAGATCATAGAGGAGGCCCAGTCGGTAGGCTACGAGGTGACCCTGCTGTACTTCTGGCTCAACTCTCCGGAGCTCGCGATAAAGCGCGTCCGGGACAGGGTCGCGGCCGGAGGGCACAACATACCCGACAATGTGGTGCGGCGACGCTATGTGATGGGGCTCCAGTACTTTTTCGAGACCTACCGCCCCATCTGCGACAACTGGATACTCGCGGACAACTCAAAGTCACCGTTCACCGTAGTGGCTGAAGGTTCGAAACAGTATTCCTACATCAAAGACAACGAAAAATATCACCTGATCTGGAACACCATACACCCTGATGAAGAATATTGACAGATTCTCGCTCTCGGAAGAAGAGCTTCGCGCCATAGTCGCGGAAGGCCTGCGCTCCGGAGGAGACTGGTGCGACCTGTATTTCGAGGACACTGAATACGGCGACCTGCTCCTGCGCGACGGTGAAGTCACTTCCGGAGGACATCATATAGACTACGGATGCGGCATCCGCGTCCTCAAAGGAGATAGGACAGGCTACGCATACGCGGAAAGCACAGACTTCCGCCCGCTCATGTCGGCAGCCGCTGCAGCCGGGGCCATCGCCTCCAGCGCCACCCCCTCCACGGACTTCTCCCGGCAGAGACTCGGTACCGCGATCAATGCGGCTGACCGCTACCCCATGCTGCAAGACTGGAGAAGCGCGGACACGGCAGGACTCGTGCCGTTCCTCAAAAGGCTCGACCAGAGGATACGCAGCCTGGACAGCCGCGTGATCAAGGTGATCGCGGCCCTGTCCTGGTCGGTGAGCGACATAATGATGTACAACTCTCTCGGAGAACTGACCTGCGACCGCCGGCCGCTCGGAAGCGTCAGTGTGCAGACCATTTTCCGTCAGGGCGACAGGACGGAGAACAGCAGCGTCTCCCGCAGCCTCAGGGAGGGCGTGGAGATGATCGGGGAGCAGGTGCTGGAAGACCTCGCGCAGAGAGCCGTCAAGGGCATGGACGAGAGATTTGAGGCGCGCAGGCCAAAAGGAGGGCAGATGCCCGTGGTGATGGGGGCCGGCGCCTCCGGCATCCTGCTCCACGAAGCCATGGGGCACGCCTTCGAGGCCGACTTCAACCGCAAGGGCCAGTCCATATTCTCCGACAAGATGGGACGGAGAATATGCCCCAAAGGAATCAACATCCTCGATGACGGCACCCTGCAGGCCAACAGGGGCGCGTGCAACTACGACGACGAGGGAATCCCCGGGCAGAAGACGTATATGGTCACGGACGGGTTGCTGACTTCCTACCTGCATGACCGCATAAGCGCAGCCTGGTACGGGGTGAGCCCGACCGGCAACGGCAGGCGCGAGTCTTTCCGATACAACCCCATCCCGAGGATGAGGGCCACCTACATGGAGAGCGGGGACAAGGGCTGCGTGTCCGACCTCATAGCCTCCGTGCAGAAGGGCATCTATGTGGACCAGTTCGCCAACGGCCAGGTCAAGATAGGCGAAGGAGACTTCACCTTCTATGTCCGCAGCGGTTTCCTCATAGAGGACGGCAGGCTCACCATGCCGGTAAAAGACATCAACATAATAGGCAACGGACCGCAGGCGCTCGCTGACATTGAGGCAGTGGCATCGGACTTGAAGATAGACGAGAGCACCTGGACCTGCGGCAAGGAGCAGAGCGTGGCGGTTTCCTGCGGGATACCTTCAGTGCTCATACGCAATCTCACGGTGGGAGGAGAATAAGATGATAGACCCAAAGGACATAGAACTCGTCAGAGAGAGCCTCGACATGGCACGGCAGGCGGGGGCCGGGAAGGCCCGCGCGACTCTGTGCAGAAGCGAGGAGGACCTTGTCGCCACCCTCAACGGCGAGGTGGACAGGGTAACGCACTGCGTGGACAGTTCACTGAGCTTCGCCCTCTTCGCGGACGGCCGCTTCGGGAGTTTCTCCACCAACAAACTCGACCCGGCCTCGCTGAGGGATTTCCTGGAGAGTTCGGTGAAGACAGTGAGGACCATATCGAAGGATGAGTGCCGCGACCTGCCTGACCCGAGGCGCTGCTGCAGCAAAGCCATAACAGGCGACGAGCTGGGACTGACAGATTGTCGGAGAGAAAGCATGACCCCGGAGGAGAGAATCCGGATGGCGCTCGACGCCTCCGTCTACCGCGACGGCATACTCTCCGAGGAGGGCGAATACTCCGACAGCGTCTACAAGACCGTCGTGATGGACACTGACGGCGTGCTCTGCCTGCACAGCGAGACTTCCTTCGACTACGGAGTGGAGATCACGATCGAAGAGGACGGGGAGAAATACAGCGGTTACTGGTGGGACTCAGCCTCACATCTTGACGCCCTCGACGCACGCTCCTGCGGGGAGAAAGCCCTTGCGCGTTCACGGGCCCAAGTGGGTTCGGACGCTGTCCCGGGCGGCAGATACAATATGGTCGTGGACAGCGAAGTGGCCTCCAAGATGGTCTCCCCTGTCCTCAGGGCCCTCAACGCATTCTCCATCCAGCAGAACAACTCCTTCCTCGTGGACAGCCTCGGCAAGAGGCCTTTCCCTGAAGGGCTGACGATAATGGACCTGCCGCACATCAAGGGGCAGACCTGCTCCAAACTCTTCGATTCGGAGGGAGTCGCCACGGCGGAGACACCGATCATCAGAAGCGGAGAGGTGTGCGAGTATTTCGTCAACACCTACATGTCCCGCAAACTCGGGATAGCCCCGACAGTGGAAGAGGCCACGAGACCCAAAGTCCTCCCCTGGCCCGAAAGCGGTCTCGGGAGAAGCGATATACTGAAAATATGCGGGAACGGAATACTCGTGACGGACTTCAACGGGGGCAACAGCAACCCTGTGACCGGAGACTTCTCCTACGGCATCGAGGGCTTCCTGTTCGAGAACGGGAAGGTGTCAAGGCCGGTGAGCGGGATGCTCGTGACCGGGAACTTCCTCTCCCTGTGGAAGAAGCTCATCGCGGCCGGAGACGACGCGAGGGACTGTATGTCAAAACTTATTCCTACATTGGCATTTGCCGATGTGGATTTCAGCGGATAAACCAATAAAACATATAACGACAATGAAAGTAGGAAAGAACAAAGTGGTAGCGGTAAGCTACGAACTCAACGTGGAAGGCAAGACGGCCGACAAGGCGGGCTCTGAAGCCCCTCTCGAATACATACATGGAACAGGGATGCTCCTCCCCAAATTCGAATCCGAACTGGAGGAGAAGGAGCCGGGTGACAACTTCGAGTTCACCCTCACCCCGGAGGAAGGCTACGGCGCATACGAACCGAAATACAAGACCGACATCCCGAAAAGCGCATTCGAAATCGACGGCAAGGTGCGCGAAGACCTCCTCGTGCCGGGCAACATCATCCCTATGCTCAACTCCGCCGGACAGGTGATCCAGGGCAAGGTAGAGTCTGTGAGCGAGGACAGCGTGACCATGGACTTCAACCATCCGATGGCCGGCAAGACCCTGCACTTCACCGGGAAGGTCGAGAGCGTGCGCGAAGCCAGCGAGAAAGAGCTCAAAGAAGGACTCCACGGCGAATATCTCCCTAAAGAAGGATGCCACTGCGGTGACGGTTGCCACTGCAAGGAAGGCGAATGCGGTTGCGGTGACGACTGCGACTGCGGTTGCGGAGAAGGCAAAGAGTGCGGTTGCGGTGACGACTGCGACTGCGGCTGCGGAGAAGGCAAAGAGTGCGGTTGCGGAGATGACTGCAACTGCGGCTGCGGTGACAAATAACAGCGACGAGCCCTGAAGACCGCCGCTGTCATACTGAACTGGAACACCAGGGATTATCTGGCTCAGTTCATCCCGGCCATAGAGGAAAGCCTCTGCGGCCGGGATGCGGAGCTTGTGGTCGCTGACAACGGGAGCACCGACGGTTCCGTGAAGATGCTCGCCACGCATTTCCCCGGCATCAGGACCATAGTCCTTGACCGCAACTACGGTTTCACCGGAGGGTACAACAGGGCCATGGCCCGTCTCCTCTCCGGCCCCGGTCCGCGGCCGGAATACCTTCTCCTGCTCAACTCGGACATACTTGTCGAGCCGGGCTGGCTCGACAGGCTCACGGACTACATGGACACGCACCCGGAATGTGGGGTATGCGGTCCTAAACTGCTGGCGCTCACACATAAGGACGGCGCATACATACAGACTGACAGGCTTGAATACGCCGGTGCCGCAGGAGGATACATCGACCGTTTCGGCTATCCTTTCTGCCGCGGACGCGTCTTGTCACGCACTGATGTCGACGGCCCGGGATACTCTTCCGTCAAGGATGTCCTGTGGGTGTCGGGGGCCTGTCTGATGACCAGGGCCTCGCTGTGGGAGGAGTCGGGAGGACTGGATGAGAGGTTTTTCGCCCACATGGAGGAAATCGACTACTGCTGGCGGGCCCAGCTGGCCGGACACAGGGTCCGTGTCGTCCCGTCTTCGCGCGTCTGGCATCTGGGAGGAGGCACGCTCCCGAGGACTTCCGCCACCAAGCTGAGGCTCAACTACCGCAACGGGCTGCTGCTGCTTGACAACAACCTGGCCCCCACCATAGGCCGCTTCAAGGCGCGCGTCAGGATCATCACCAGGCTCGTCCTGGATGACTGCAGCGCCCTGGTCTACCTGCTCGCAGGCAAGGCGGACTTCTGCGGGTCCGTGTTCCGGGCGCACCGCGAATACCGCCGTCTCCGCAAAGTGCCGCACAAGGCGGTGAGCGGGAACGGGGACGTACGCGGAGTAGCGCCCGTCTGCATCATCCTCCAGTCACTGCTGCGGGGAGAGAGGATTTTTGATTATTTGCGAAGATATGAAGATAGTCATTGAAGGCGCGGGTGAGGTAGGATCCCACCTCGCGAAAATGCTCCGCTCCGAGGGCAACGAAATCACCATCATCGACGACAACCCGCAAAGGCTGGCGGCGATGTCCGCTTACGCCGATGTGGAGACAATACTCGGCAATCCGTCGTCGATCAAGGTCCTCCGGGAAGCTGGCGTGGCGGAGGCCGACCTTTATATAGCCGTCTACCCCTTCGCCCCGCAGGAGGTCAACATAGTCGGGGCCCTGCTCGCAAAGAGGCTCGGGGCCGCCAAGGTGATAGCCAGGATCAGCGACGAGGAGTTCCTGTCGGCCGAGAACAAGCTGCTGTTCAAGGAGATGGGCATCGAGATGATGTTCTACCCGGAGAGGATAGCGGCGGACGAGATCATTGACTTCCTCAACCACAACTCCACGGCCGAGACGATGGAGTTCGCCCGCGGCAAGTTGCAGATAGCGGTATTCAAGCTCAACGAAGAGTCGCCGCTGCTTGACCTCAAGCTCTCCGAATTCATCAGCACCATCGCGCCGGAGGACCTCAAGCAGTTCAGGGTCATAGCCATATCCCGCGACGGCAAGACCATCATCCCGAAACTCAACACCAAGTTCCTGTTCGGAGACCTTGTCTTCACCATCTCGAGAAGGGAGGGCGTGGCGGCGTTGCACAAACTGTTCGGCAAGAGCAATATAGAGATCAGCAGCGCATTTATCCTCGGCGGCGGACGGACATCCGAGATGCTGGCCCGCTCCCTTGCCGCCAACGGCATCAGCGTCAAGATAGTCGAGAAGGACAGGGAGCGCTGTATACATCTCTCGGAGAACCTGCCGGATTCGGTGCTGGTCATCAACGGGGACGGGCGCAACTCGGACTTCCTCTACGAAGAGGGCATACAGCAGTATGACGCCTTCATAGCCCTCGGGGAGAGCGACGAGAGCAATGTGCTCTCCTGCGTGGTGGCACGCAAATTCGGTGTCGCGCGGACAGTGGCCGAAGTCGAGAACATCGAGTACATAAGGCTTGCGGAAGAGATGGGCGTGGACAATGTCATCAACCGCAAACTCATCACGGCGGGCAGGATATTCAGGCTCACACTCTCCGGCAAGGCCCGGTTCGTCAGATACATGGCAGGCACCAACACCGAGGTGATGGAATACACCGTGGCCCCGGGAGCGCCTATCACAAGGGCACCGCTCAAGGACCTGGATTTCCCGCAGAACGCGATAATAGTCGGGGTCATCCGGGGCAACGACGCCAGCATCGCCGTCGGAGACACCACGATCGAAGCCTACGACAGGGTGGCCATATTCGCCCTCCCGGAGTCCCTGAGGGAGATCGACCGCTTCTTCAGGTGACAGAATGTCAGTGGCAGGGCTTTTGATTCACTCCCTGCAAAACAAATTGATTATGGCAGAAAAAGAAGATATGAAGCAGGAGCCGGAACTCGAAGAGAAGGCCTCCGAAGTTGAAGAAAAGAAAAAGAAGCAGAGCAAGAAGGAGGATCGCAGAGAAGGCGAGCTCAAGAAGCAGGTCGCCGAACTGACTGACAAACTGGCGAAAGAGAAGGATGACTATATACGTCTGATGGCGGAGTTTGAGACATTCCGCCGGCGTTCCGCCGAAGACAGACTCTCTCTGACCGCATCCGCTGCGGCAGACACGGTCAAGGGCATGCTTCCGGTGCTTGACGCCTGCGAAAGGGCCATGGAGATGCTCGCATCTTCGGCAGACGAAGCCGCCATAGAGGGCACAAATCTGATTTACAATAAGTTGATGGACTACCTCAAGACCAAGGGTCTCGACAAGATCGAGGCTAAGGGCGAGAAATTCGACACTGACCTCCACGAGGCGGTGACGCAGATTCCCGCACCAGCCGAGGATCTCAAAGGCAAGGTCGTTGATGTGATCCAGACAGGATACACCTTCAACGGAAAGGTTCTCCGCTATGCCAAGGTGATCGTTGGAGCATAACAGATTATGGCAGAAAAAAGAGATTATTATGAGGTGCTCGGCCTCCAGAAGGGGGCCAGCGCAGACGATATAAAGAGCGCTTACCGCAAGGCGGCGCTCAAATGGCATCCGGACCGCTGGGTAAGCGGCACGGACGAGGAGAAAAAGACCGCCGAGGAGAAATTCAAGGAGGCCTCAGAGGCGTATTCGGTGCTCAGCGACCCGGACAAGAAGGCCAAATACGACCAGTTCGGATTCGCGGGCGTCGGAGACAACGCCGGAGGACAGAACTGGGCCCAGGACTTCGGAAGCCTGGACGACCTGCTGAAGAACATCTTCGGCGGCGGATTCAGTTTCGGCGGCTCCTCTTTCGGTGGCGGGTCCCCGTTCGGGGGCAGAAGCCAGAGGAACGGCGGGTCCCGTGTCGTGCGCGGCAGTGACTTGGCGGTAAAAGTCAGGCTCACCCTCGAAGAGATTGCCTCCGGCTGCGAGAAGACCGTCACCGTGGAGCGCAACAGGCCTTGCCCGTCATGCGGCGGCAAGGGTACGACCAACGCATCTGACATCAAGGTCTGCCCTACCTGCAACGGCTCCGGACAGGTGATGACGGGCAGTTTCATATTCAGCAAAGTCTCGACCTGTCCTAACTGCAAGGGTTCCGGCAAGATTGTCACCAACCCGTGCAGCCAGTGCAGAGGCACGGGCGTGGTCAAGGTCAGGGAGAACGTGACTGTCAAGATTCCGGCAGGAGTCGAGGGAGGGATGCAGCTGACCGTCCAGGGCGGCGGCGACACCGGCCCGATGGGAGGTGTCAACGGAGACCTCTATGTCACCATAGAGGAAATCCCGCACTCATTCTTCAAGAGAGAGGGACAGAACCTCTTCTATACCAAAGTCATACGGGTCACTGACGCCATCTTGGGATGTGAAATATCCATACCTTGCCTCGACGGGCCGCAGACGCTCAAGCTGCCTGCCGGCACTCAGTCAGGCACAGTACAGAAACTCCGCGGCAAGGGTCTTCCGTCAGTGAACGGATACGGCAAGGGCGACTTGTATGTCAAGATTCTGATCTGGGTGCCTCACAAGCTGAGCAAGAGCGAGAAAGACGCTTTCGAGGCCATGAGGGGCAGCGATTCATTCAAGCCGGCTCCGACCAGGGACGACATGATGATATTCAAAAAAGAGAGTGAATTCTTCTAAAAAATTTTGGAGGTTCATAATTATTGCCTATCTTTGCAATCCGAAAACGGCAGCCTCTCTTCAGACGGTTTGATGACGCTGCGATTAGAACATAATTTGAGATTATGGATTTGATAAAATTAGTGGAGCAGTCATTCAGCGAGAACAAGACTGCATCCTACCCGGAGTTCAAGGCCGGTGACACAATCACCGTGACCTACAAGATCAAGGAAGGCGACAAGTTCAGACTCCAGAGTTTCCGCGGCGTAGTTCTCCAGATTTGTGGAGCTACCCCGTACACGAAGACCTTTACCATCCGTAAAGTCTCCAACGGAGTCGGAGTCGAGAGGATTTTCCCTTATGAGTCTCCTGCCATCGAGAAGATTGAACTCAACAAAGTCGGCAAGGTTCGTCGCGCACGCATCTTCTACCTCCGCAACCTCTCAGGTAAGAAGGCCCGCATCAAGGAGGCAAAGCGCAACGTGAAGGAAACTCCGGCAGAATAAATACACAGACCGGCCAGTCCGGTCTGACTTGGCGCCTTAGCTCAGCTGAATAGAGCATTTGACTACGGATCAAAAGGTCGCAGGTTTGAATCCTGCAGGCGTCACAAAGAATGGTTGGCCAAGATTTGGCCGACCATTCTTTTATTTTGCCCGGGGAATAAGTACCTTCGTTGGATGAAAACACAGACACCGCCAAGAACCCTCGCCGCCTTGCTCGCGGCAATGCTCATACTGCCATCCTGCCGCAACACATCCGCCCGAGAAGGCCTCGACATCATCGCCGGACCGGAACACATAAGCACGGGAATCGCTCCCGTCAACGCCCCGTTCCGCACCATCAGCTTCACCCGGCCGGCCTTCCCTGAGCGCAGCATCACGGTATCGATTCCAGAAGAGGCGTCTTCCTCAGACCTGACGACGGCGACCACTTCCGCCATCCAGCAGGCCATAGACGGGATCTCGGCACATGGAGGCGGGACAGTCATCATCCCTGAAGGAAACTGGACTACCGGGCGCATCTGCCTGAAGAGCAATGTCAACCTTCACCTCTCCGAGGGCTGCGTCCTCAACTTCAGCGGCCGCATCAAAGACTATCTCCCCGCAGTGTACACCCGGGACGAGGGTGTCAACCTCTACTCTCTCGGCGCCTGCATCTACGCCGACGGGCAGACCGGCATAGCCGTCACCGGCTCAGGCAAGATCAAAGGCCCGTCCACGGACTGCGAAATCTACCGGCGCAACGCCGAGACAGTCCATAAGATAGAGGACCTGACAGCGCTTCCTGAAGCGGAGAGAGTCTTCGATGGGCGCGACGGCGGCCCGGTGTTCCTCCCGAAGACCATCTCCCCTATCCGCTGCCGAGGCGTTTTCATCGAAGGCGTGACTCTGGAGGACGGACTCTTCTGGAACATCGTCCCGCAATACTGCGAAGACGTCATCATCCGCGGCGTGACGGTCCGCAGTTTCGGACACGGGCGCACAGACGGCATAGACATAGACTCCAGCCGCGATGTCCTCATAGAATACTGCTCGCTTGACTGCCAGGACGACTGCTACACCATGAAATCCGGGCGCGGCGACGACGGCGTGGACACCGGCATCCCGACTGAGAATGTCGTGATCCGCAACTGCGTCGCCCTGAGGGGCGCCGGCGGCATAGTCTGCGGCACAGAGACCGCCGGCGGGATACGCAACATCTATCTGCACGACTGCATCTTCGACGGCACCGATCAGGCATTCCGCTTCAAGTCCCGCCGTCCACGCGGGGGCGGCGCGGAGAGCATCTACATAGAACGCGTCAAGGCCAATGTGCTAAAGGATGCCCTGTTTGTCGATTACCTCGGTTCGTCCAGATGGGTCGGGCAGTTGGCGGAGCGCTACCCTGCCCGGAAAATCACACGGCTGACACCGTATCTGCGCAACATTTCCATCCACGACATAGAGATTGAGAACTGCCGCAACCTGATCAACATCACAGCCCTGCCGGAGCTCAAAGCCTCCAGCATATTCTTCGGCAATGTCTCCGCCCGGTGCGAGAAACTCGGCAAGGTACAGGATGTCAACGGATTCTCCGTCAAGGATATAAGAGTGGAGTCTGAAGACTCCCGTTTCACTGTTGACGCGTGCGGCAATGCCTCGTTCTTCGGCTTTGCCAATATCTCCAAGGACTGCCCCGTGCAGATCGACACTGTCGGCAAGTGCGACTATCTGTGCATACAGGATTACCCGCTGCGCCCTGTCAGGTACAGTTCCATAAAGCCGGGCGAGGTCTGGCTGGACACGGACGGCAAACCCATTCAGGCACACGGATTCCAGGTAACATACCGGGACGGCAGATACTACTGGTACGGGGAGGACAAGACCGCCACGCTCTTCGGCACCAACAGGATTTTCTGCGGTGTGCGGTGCTATTCGTCAGACGACTTCTACAACTGGAAGGACGAGGGTGACATCCTCGCCCCCTCCTCCGACCCGGCATCGCCTCTGCACTGGTCGCAGAAACTTGAGCGCCCGCACATCGTATATAGCGAAAAGACAGGCAAATATGTCTGCTGGCTCAAGTATCAGGCCAATGACGGACATTTCGTGATTACCCAGTCTGACAGTTTCCTCGGCCCATACGAGTATGTCACAAGCATCAAGCCGGACGGGTTCGCCGTGGGCGACTTCGACATGTACACCGACCCGCAGACAGGCAAGTCTTATGTGTGGTTCGAGCGTCCGCACTGGGAGTATATATGCGCTGAACTCACCGATGACTGCCTGGGCGTCAACGGCAAGTTCTCCGAGCATTTCGTGGGACTCACTCCCCCGCTGACACGCGAGGCCGCGGCACACTTCGTCAAGGACGGCCGGCACTACATCTTCACCTCCGGCACCACCAGCTACACGCCAAACCCTTCGGAAGTGGCCGTGTTCGACGATTATCACGGTGAGTATGAGGTGCTTGGAGACCCTCATGTCGGCGACAGATACGCCCATTCATTCTGCTCCCAGATCACAAGCGTGCTCAAGATTCCGGGCAGGGATCTCTATGTGGTGATGGCGGACAGGTGGCAGCCCTATACCCTCAACACTGATATTCCGGCAAGGGAATACTCCAGATTCCTCGCGCGTTACAAGGACCACCGCCCGTATCCGAGGGACTTCAGCGCCCCCAAGACCGCCGACCGCCTCTACACTCTGGTCACGCCGTCGCAGGCCGTCTACAACGCCACCTATGTCTTCCTGCCGGTAGTGTTCCGCGACGGGATGCCGACCATCGAATGGAAGGACGAGTGGCGCCTCGAAGACTACGACTGACCGCCGGGCATGCTTTGTTTTCAGTAAGTAAGCGGCAACTTATTTTTGACGATTACTCGGCAAGGCTAGAAGTTGTTTTGAATTTATTTGTCATAAATTTTATGAAGATTTTTTCTGTCAGAGTTTTTTCTGGATTTTGAGAAAGATAGTAGAACTATCTGACCGAAAAAGCCAGGAAAAAATATGGCGGAAAAGCAAGTAAAAGAATTTTCAACATAAATCAAAACAACTTCTATATCAAGTATCGAATATTTTTATATCTTTGCGCACGAAGTAAGCGGCAAAGATAAGTTGCCGCAGATTTGGCAAAGATTTTTGAGGATAGATTTCTTTTTGAAGAAGGAGTGTGCCGGTGGCACATGACTGATAAAAAAGAAATATTGACCAAAAAGATCGCCCAAGGTGATGCAACTTGGTTTTTAACGATTACTAAACACTGTAAGACTTATGTATTGGACACTTGAACTGGCAAGCAGCCTGGATGATGCTCCATGGCCTGCAAGCAAAGAAGAATTGATTGATTATGCAAACCGCTCCGGAGCACCGGAAGAAGTCATAGAGAACCTCGAAGAGCTTGAAGAGGAAGGAGAGATATACGAATCCATCGAGGACATCTGGCCCGACTACCCCACCAAAGACGATTTCTTCTTTAACGAGGAGGAGTATTGATTGATTTTAGTAAGCGGCAAAAAATAAGTTGCCGATTACTTAATGAGTTACACTTGGTAAAGTTCGCTTAAAGTCCCCGATATTCCTTTTTGTTAAGGGAAAAGTATATTTGGAGACATAGGCGACGGTTTTCAGGCAGGAATTTACAAGATTGATAGCCGCGGCGCCAAGAGCCCGCAAAGCGAGTTAGGTTATATCGCACCTGACTCGCTTTTTTGTTGTTTCCAGGTGATGCGCGGCCAGAGCGATATTAGGAAGTGACTACTCGTCCGGTGGATTGGCGTTTGGCCGGAGAAACTGAATCCGGGCAGCGTTTCCTCCGGGGAAACGAGCTTTGGGTGGACGAAATGATAAAAATATGATAAACAACATTCTTGTTCCTGAATATAAGGAACTTTGGCCGCTATTAATCCATGACAGGGCACTCAATGGTAATGTCGTGGACGATGCTTCCTTGGAGGTGATGCTCCGAATCGAAAATGAGATGCGTCGGCTCAAGGTTATGGGTGACGACGAGAGGCGTTCCTTGTGGCTGGAAATACATCTGCCGGGAAGACGGTACTATTGGGGCGAGGACAAGCGAGACCGGAACGGAAATATCTGGTACTGGATATCCATCGGTAACTATCGCGGTTTCCATTATCTGCTGCTGGGCGACAATCGCCATAGGTGCATCGACCTTCGGAGCCAACCTTATGTCGGTGAAGTGCGGAATCCTGAACATATTTATACCGATGTCCGTGAACCGTTGCTCCGTTTGGAGGAATATGTAAAGAGAATTGTCGATGCAGTGTGCGTGGCTCCAGATAAGTACAATGAATATATCGAAGAGAATCTTCCATATTGGAAGAGACATGGCACAATAAGGCGTTCAGTGCTGAATGGCATTTGCCCTTTGTACAGGCGGGTGGAGAATCCGGAGGCTGAGGTTGAACTCCTTGAGAATGTGCGCAAATGTCCGTTGACAGTCTTGGATGAGATGACTTTAAACACCTACATGCATTATTGGAGGTTGGCATATGTCGCATACCGGACACGTGATGACATTGAACCGGATTCCATTGATGAATATGCCGATTCAGATGACCGAGAAGTTTTCCGCCGTTCCAGCAAGGGGTATAATCTTGAAGAATACGACCTTGACTCTCAGGAGGATTTCATAAGGTGGAAAGACGGTAACTCACTGTATCATTGCCTTGATGTCGCCTACGCCCGCATCCATTTGTGGCCGGTTCGGGAAGATGATGGTTTATGGCATTTTGAGATAAGTTACAATGTCTGTGGCTATTTCCGTGATGTCTTGAACATCGTCAGGGCTCTGTACGAGCAGGGAATAATCATCGGGATCAACCATTGGGCGGATGACGCGCTTGCACAGCTGAGGGAAGAAGACACAGTCAGGATATCTCCTTGCCCGAACAAATATCAAGAGGAGATCTCGTTGCCGACAGTAGGTGATGGAGTGACGAGAAAGATGGTCAATGCCATAATCCGAGAGACTGTCTGGGATAATGAAGAGCCTGTTTGGCCGGAGAAAGCTACTGAGAATGGAAACTCGTCCGGTGGATTGGCGTTTGGCCGGAGAAACTGAACCCGGGCAGCGTTCCTCCGGGGAAACGGGCTTTGGGTGGACGAAATGATATTCGATGAAGATTATGAGCATATTCAAAGAAAGGGAGAGGTATTGCGAGACGACATTTCGGGATGGCGGACCGTATTGGCACGCATATACTTCGGGGAAGGATACGCCGTTGCTTTTTTCGCGGGAGGCGGATCTTGTGTTTGTGATGAACGTGATTGCGCAGGCTGCGGCCCTTTTTCCAGAGATACGGATTATCGCGTTCGAGGTGATGAACAACCATTTTCATTTTGTGGTTTCAGCTGATGAGAGGGCTGTCCTGGCGTTCTGGGGCTTCGTGCGGAAGAGGCTGGTGAGGTCTTTCCCGCTGATGAAAGGCCTTCAGATAACCCTCAAGCCTATCGGTGACTTGGGGGCATTGCGCAACAATATCGTCTATACCAACCGGAACGGTTATGTTGCTGACTCTGGCCACACTCCGTTCAGTTATCCTTGGGGGACAGGACGGTATTATTTTCTGGACAGGCCTAGGGGTAAGACGCTAGCTCGGATATTCGTGGATGACAGGAGAAGAATGTTCAGGTGCCGCACGCCTGTGCTTCCGGATGAGTGGGAGGTCATAGGCGGCTACATTGCTCCGTGGAACTACTGCGCCGTCAAGTTCGGCATGGCGATGTTCCGGGACGCGCATCACTACTTCATGATGGTGAGCAAGAACGTGGAGGCGTATGCGGAGTTGGCTGCCGGACTCGATGATGGCGAGTTTCTTACAGATACGGAACTGTTCTCTCGTTTGAGTTCGTTGCTGCGGTCCGACTACGGCGTCTCCTCCATCAAGGACTTGACCAAGTCTCAAAGATTTGATCTCGCCCGGAAACTCCGCTATGACTTCCGTTCCTCGAATGGCCAGATCCTCAGGGTGCTGGGGCTCTCTCAGTACGAGATCGACTCACTTTTCCCTCTGACGGCGGAAAAGTGAGAGTCACTTCTGCGGCTGAAAACAGGTGGCTGATATTTTGTCCGTAGAATTGCAGGACAAAGTGGAGGAATCAAAGCGTCCGGCGAAATGGCGTTTCGCCGGATGTAGTGTTTATCGTCTCAGAGTACGTGGATTCTATTCGGCAAGATACGAATAAATATCGTCCCGCCAACGCTCACCTTTATTTTATAAACTCTTCCGCCGCCTCATCAGAACTTGAATGACAATCCTGCCGACACATAGCCCGCGTCATGGCCGCCCTCCACCCAGAGTCCGGCCTTGTCGCAGAAGTACCAGCGGAGTCCGGCAGTGGCCAGTATGCCCATCTTCGTGTCCATCTTGTTGAATGTGGAGCTGGCCTCCTCTCCGCTCTCGTGGTCAGTGGTGTGTTCTCCGATCAGTCCGGCATCGACCATCGCCCTCGCGTAGAGTTCGAGACGGCTGCATAATGTCATGTGGTAACTGAGACCTGCCGCAATGTCAACTCTGTTGCAGTACGTGTCCTGTTGTTTGTCGCCATAGCCGTTGTCCAGCATCCAGTTGTAGCTGTAGCGGGAGTATTCTCCTCCTATTGACCAGCCCAGGCTTCCGAAACGTCCGAAATCAAGGAAGCAGATGTCCGAATATATCATTATCGGAGGGACAGCCATCTTGAATGAGGATTTGGAGTCGTCAGTGGCATGCTTCATCACCTTTGTCCACTCCGCGATTACAGGAGAGACGCCGACCTGGATCGTCCTCGTGTATTTCGGGAACACTATCTCAGATTTGGTACGCTTCCAGTCCACGTTCTTCTTGGCATCGGAAGAGGCGATTCCGCCCTGGATGCCGACCTGCCCGTCCTTGAGCTTCCCATCCACGCGGAGAGCAGTGCCTCCATAAGATGCTTCCCACGCATGGATGACATCCATGAACATGCTGAATTCGCCCTCCCGTATCCTTGCGGCAAATTCCGGATAGTCATATATCTTTCCGAAATACTTGTTCAGCATTGACCCGGACATCGACGGCTCTGCCTTGTCAAAGATGCTGTTGCGGGTATCGGATCCGACCATTATGGCCATGTCCCCGGCAATGCTCAGATACCACGAGCGGACCGGGCTCACAACCGTGATGTTCCTTCCTGTCCTTTCGGCTTCGACAGTGAAAAGAGAGTACAGGTCAATGCCTTTGCCCCGGTATTCCTCACGCACCCATTCGACCTTTGCCGGGCCGCCCAATGCTCCGTACATCTTGACCAGTCTCTTCACATATTTGTCCGAACCGTCAAGAAGCAGGGAATCGACATCTTCATTGATATATCTCATCCTCTTGCCGTCGGCGGTGAGGCTTATTTCAATGTTGTCGGGGCGGTTGACGAGAGCCGAGCGGAGATAAGCGTCAATGACTCTGTCCTCTCCCTTGTTGAGCCATACCCTGACCCGGACACCCTCTTCATCCTTTTTGTCGGAGACGGTCTGTGCGTGCGACGTGATACCTGCCGACAAGGCTAATGCCGTCAAAGCGCAGGTGATGATTCCGGTTTTCATGTTCTACTCGGTGTCAACGGAGAAACTTAAGCCGAAACTGCCGCCGCCATAGCTGCCGCTGAAAATGTAATTCTTCTTGTCCACCGTCTTCCGGTAGATTTCAGAACCTTCGCTCTTGGTGAAGCCCGCAGGTATGAACTTGGCGTAATAGGTGGTCGACACAGACTTGTCGCACTTGTAGTCGAAGAAGGTCAATGTCTTCATGCTGCCGAGCTCTTTGTACTGGCAATTCTCGACTTCCCCGTCAAATACAGGAAAGCCTTCCAAGAAAGGATACGCCTTGACAACCGTGGCCCAAGTCGCCTTTTCTACAGGGCCAATTGTAGATTTGTTCCCTGACTCTTCCTTGCCGCAGCCGCATACAAGCATCATTGCAGCGCAGACCAGTGCGAAAATATACTTTTTCATGTCGTTAGTGATTTATATGGCGCAAATATACTGCCCCCCC
>ERZ1026860.92-NODE-92-length-67030-cov-4.237492_pt1 | contig 67030 bp, 67 predicted proteins | sample MGYA00380160_ERZ1026860 | MGnify/ENA primary metagenome ERZ1026860 (study PRJEB33269, sample SAMEA4719796) | human gut metagenome | biome: human-associated habitat; feature: organic feature; material: feces | place: Cameroon | collected 2013-10 ... | reverse complement strand
ATCTACACAGAGTAGATCGTCGGCAGCGTCAGATGTGTATAAGAGACAGGTCCTTGACTGCGAACTTGACGTAGATGGATGCACACTTGTTGTCCTTGTACTCAATCTCAGCCTCAGCCAGAGCGGTCTCATCGTGCGGGCACCAGTATACCGGCTTCATGCCGCGGTAAATGTAGCCCTTCTTTGCCATCTCGCCAAAGACGGAAACCTGCTTTGCAACAAAATCGTTGGTCAGCGTCAGATACGGGTGATCCCAGTCACCGACAACGCCCAGACGCTTAAACTGGGTTCTCTGGGTGTCTACGTGCTCCAGTGCGAACTCCTTGCACTTGTCGCAGAAGTCCTTGTTGCTGACCTTATGTCTGTCCAAACCGAAAGCGGCAATTGCCTGACGCTCAATCGGCAGACCGTGGGTGTCCCAGCCCGGCACATACGGCGCCTTGAAGCCTGCCATATTCTTGTAACGCACGATGAAGTCCTTGAGGATCTTGTTCAGTGCGTGACCCAGATGCAGATTGCCGTTTGCGTACGGAGGGCCATCGTGGAGAATAAAGAGCGGTTTGCCCTCGTTTTTCTCCATCATTGTATGGTAAATATCCTCTTTCTCCCACTTTTCCAAAAATTCCGGCTCGCGCTTCGGAAGACCCGCGCGCATCGGAAAATCGGTCTGCGGAAGATTGATTGTCTTGTTGTAATCCTGCGGCATGTAACCGTACCATCCTTTCTGATTCTCGACGCCGTCCTCTTTTTTTGAATCGGCGCCGTCCCGCCGGTTTGGCGGGATTCTATCCTAAACAGCCTTGCTGTTTATTCTCCAATAAAATTGTTATGATTTTGCGAACCGCTCACTTCTACCGTGTAGGCATCCTGCTCTATTCCGTCAAGATGCGATGTGTGCTGGGCATCCGCAAAAATTTTTAAAATATCTGCGGGAATATCGGTTCCCGGATTTTCTTCCGGCGATTTCGGTATCTTCAGCTCTGCCGGCCCTTCCACGTGCCCCTCAATCGTTTCGCTTGTCGCTTCACTGTGCACCGTGTGATCCGAGATGGAAGTAAACTCCACACCTTCTCTTTGCGGAATCGCAGCGATTCTCTCGCTCTCCTCGCGGAAAGCGCGGGTCATTTTTTCTATGAAGGAAGCGGCTTCCTTCTGTGCCAGCCGCAGACGCGCCTGCTCCTGAGAAGCCTGCACCTGATACCGTCTGACGATCGCTTCGCATTGTTCTTTTGTTTCGCGCTTGAGCTGTTCCGCATCCTCCTGCGCTTGGGTGCGCGTCTGGTCGGCCTGCTCACTCGCTTCTTTTTTGGTTTTGTCCGCCATGCCCTGCGCGGTCATCAGTGCCTGCCGAATTCCGCTCTCAATGCGGCGGTATTCTTCGATTTTGTCCACCATAACCTTGAGCTTCGCCCGCAGTTCTGCATTTTCCCGTTCCAGAGCTTCCATGTCATCCGCCGCCTGATCCAGCATCATGTCGACGCTTCTGGCATCATAGCCGCCAAATACCGCTTTCTCCGGTGTGAAATCTCGGATTTCCTTAGAACCTAACATGTTACCTCCCTGAAATCAAACGACCGGTAAGAACCGGAAAATGGCCGGGATAAACCCGGCCGGACGAATCCCACGAAAACCTGCACGTCACAGCAGCGCATAAACTATCCGCCGTGCAAATTCCAACAGCAGAAAAACAATCAGCGGTGAAAAATCCAGCATCATGCCCCGTCCTGCCTGAAACCTGCTCAAAAGATTGCGGCATGGCGCAAGCATCGGTTCCGTCACGGTGTACAGAAACTCTCCCACTGCGGACTGCTGTACCTGCGGAAACCACGAACACAGCGCCCGAATGATGATGAGCCACTGCAATATGCTAAGAACCCGAATCGTAATGCTTGCAAGAATCATATGAAATCCATACCTCTCAGCCGGAAACCATCAGAACTTCATTCCGCTGTTTTCCAGTTCGCTAATCAAATCATCACCGACAATTTCCACATCCAGCGGGGTAATCAAATACGTGTCGTTCGCCACGCGCTTGATTTTGCCTTCAATGGCATATGTAACGCCGCTCATAAAGTCCAGCATGCGCTTGGATGTTTCTTTATCTGTGGTTTCCAGATTGAGAACAACCGTCATCTTATTTTTCAGATGATCTGCGATGTCCGCAACGTTGTTAAACTGATCTGCCTTTACCAGAACAACAGCCAGCTTGGTTGTTGCGTTGATATTGACCACCTGATTGTTTCTGCGCGGCTCAACCTGCGTGTTCTGCCGTACATCAGACGGAGCAGATGTTCTCGCTGGCTCCCGATGGCTGTAGTGCGAGGATGTCTCTCTGGTTTCCGGTTCTTCTACCGGACCTTCGTCCATGTCGAAATCGTCTTCGTCATCGACCTCGCCGCTAACCCAGCGTTTAAAATCATTTACTAAACCCATTTCTGCTTCCTCCCGAATGGAACAAATCTAATTTCTCAGTAGTGGCGGGCGCCGAACAGCGCCGTACCCAGCCGGACAATTGTTGCCCCACAGGAAATTGCCTCGCAATAATCAGCACTCATTCCCATCGACAAGCAGTCCATGGTGATATTATCGTATTTTTTCGCCGATATGTCAATAAATAGTTGAGACATTCTGTCAAAATAAAGAGTTTTTTCTTGATTTGGCTGCGTTTTTGGCGGAATTGCCATCAGTCCGCGCACATGAACATGCTCCAGTTGAGCAACCTGTTGGATCACCGAATCAATCTCGTCCGGGTCAATGCCCAGTTTGCTCTCCTCTCTGCCGATATTCAGCTCCAGCAGAATATCCTGACAGATTCCGGCCTTGGCAGCCTCCTTATCAATGACCTTTGCCAGCTTTACCGAGCTGACCGATTCAATCATGGACACCTTGCCGATTAAGTATTTTACTTTGTTGGTCTGTAAGGTACCAATAAAATGCAGCGGCTTGCCGTCATACGCATGCTGCTCGTACTTTTCCAGCAGCTCCTGCACGCGGTTTTCGCCGCAGACATCCACCCCCGCCTCAATGGCTGCGCGGACGCGCTCTGCGTCATTCATCTTTGTCGCAGCGACCAGCGTGATGTCCTCCGGCTTGCGTCCGGAAGCAATGGCGGCCTCCGCAATGCGTTTTTTTGCGGTCTGCACCGCTTGTGTGATATTCTTGCGTTCTTCCTCTGTCATTATTTCATTACCTTCTTGTCATTCACATCTTTGGCTTCCACAATAATATCGTCATTGACAACCAACGAATCATTGCCGGTTACATTTTGCTTTACAATGTAGAAATCGCTTCCTTCGTACAGCGGGTCAATCTTTTTATAGCTTGCCACAGAATTGGACAGGACATAGACACCCATCTCGTCGTTTTCCATGCGCACCGCAGATTTCGGCACCTTGAGGCCTGCATACGAATCCACAACAACCGTTGCCACCTGTTCCCGCATGGAAACCAGCTCCGCATCCATATCCTCCGACTGGAAAATAACCAGTGTGCTGTCGTTGCTCTCATCGTCCCGCACCGCTTGTATGGTTGCGGAAACATCTTGGCTGATCTGTGAAAAGCGCAGCTTGACGCTGTTGCCCTGTTTGAGATTTTTGGCGTCGGCATCGCTGACCTTTGCGGCGTAATACCAAACATAGCCGGATACCACTTTTCCCTTGCCGGACGTGGATGCCGGATTTTTCTTCGACAGCTTTTCCAGTGAGGACAAGGTCAGCTCGTCCACGACATCCGGTGTAAAAATGCTCTCGTATCCATCTGCGGACTCACAAAAATAGCCGGCACAGGGAGAATAGATATTGGTCGTCTTGCCGTCCAAGCGGGATTCCAGCGAAGCCGCCTGCTGTTTCAGGTTGGCAAGCTCTTTTTTGATGTCTTTGCTGTTGTCGGAGACCGAGCCGCTTTTCAAAACCAGCTGCCGCAGCTCCGAGGCAATCGACGCAACCTGTCCCAGCGAACCGTTGTCTACCTGCTCGCTCAGCAAATTCATCTGGTCGATGATTTTCTGGTTGAGCCGGCTGGAATTTGTCGTTGTGGACGACGTAGAACTGAACGTCTCCAGCTGCTCAATGTTGTCATTGATGCTTTTCAGCTCGCGGCTGACCGTCAGCGCGTCTTGGTTGGAATACTCTGTGACGAGCGCCGCTCCCTTGGACACTTTATCGCCGTCAGAATAATTGTACTCCACAGTGTTGCCTTCTGCAATATCCACTGTCTGCTCCTGCCGGATAAAATATCCGCTCGCAGAAAAAGAGTCATCCAGCGACACCTGCTGTGCCGGTGTCGTTTTGACCGGATTGTAATGACTGATGGCAAAACCGGCTATGCTGTATACAAAAATAATTCCAAATATAATGATCGGTATGCGAAGCGCGCGGTTAATGCGCAGTCCGCCGACCTGCCACACATTGGATGTTTGATTGGAACGCTTCCGCCGAAACGGATTTCCTTTGAATGCCATAGAAAGTACTCCTCCGAACAGAGGGTCTTATGCCGTGACTGCTTCCCTTCTTCCGTTCATTTCCAGCTTGCGCTGCGGAATCACTGTGGAGATGGCGTGTTTGTAAATCATTTCCTGCTTGCCGTCACAGTCAAACAGAATGACAAACGTGTCAAACCCGCGCACTACGCCGCGTAGCTGAAATCCATTGGTGAGAAAGACAGTCAGCGGAACTCTGTCCTGCCGTGCCCTGTTTAAAAAGGTGTCCTGTAAATTGATTTCTGTTTTCATTATAAAAGAATCCTCCCGTGATGTATAGAGATACTTTCAATATGTTACACCACGTTCAGATAAAATTTCTGTCACTTGCTGAAGAATTCCGGAAAAATCTTCCGGTGCGTCGTACTGCAGCCAGTGCACACGGCTGTCACGCCGCAGCCACGTCAATTGCCGCTTGGCGTAGTTGCGCGATGCGCGCTTGAGCGTGTCCAGACAGGTTTCCAAGCTCTCCCGCCCTTCCAGATACGGCACCAGCTCTTTGTAGCCGATGGCTTGTCCCGCCGTGCCGATGAGCTTTCCGCCCTTCCACAGGCGCTCGGTCTCTGCAACGAGTCCTTGTTCCGCCATCTGATCCACGCGGCGGTCAATGCGGTCATACAGCATCTGCCGATCCGACGGGCACAGGGCAAACAAAATCGCATCGTACTTCGGCTCCGGCCGCTTATTTTTCGCGTTCCATTCGTTGATGGTCATGCCGGTCTGGTCGTACACCTCCAGTGCCCGCACCACGCGCTTGACGTTGTTTTCATGGATGCGCTGCGCCGATACCGGATCGACGGCACGCAGCATTTCATGCAGCGCATGCGCGCCCTGCTCCCGCGCAATGGCATTGTATTTTTCCCGCGCTTCCAGATTGGTCTCATCGCCGGAAAACACGCTGCCCTCAATCAGGGCGTCCAGATACAGCCCTGTGCCGCCGCACACGATGGGAATTTTGCCGCGCGACAAAATATCCTGTGCGCAGGCATCCGCCATCTGCTGATACTTTGCCACCGAAAACGTCTCTCCGGCATCCGCCACATCAAACATGTGATGCACAACGCCGTCTCGTTCTGCGGCATCCGGCTTTGCCGTGCCGATATCCATGCCGCGATACAGCTGCATGGAATCCGAGGAAATAATTTCGGTATCCAATTGTTTCGCCAGCGCGATGGACAGTGCCGTCTTGCCGGAAGCCGTCGGTCCGGCAATGCAAATAAGTTTTTGTTTCATCACTGATTCACCCGCTTGAACATTTTATCCAGCTCATATTTGGTCAGCCGAACCGTTACCGGTCTGCCGTGCGGACAGCAGGTCACTTCCGGATCCGACAGCACACGGTCACACAGCGATTGCAGCTCTTGCATGCTGGTTTTCCAGCCGCCCTTGATTGCCGCTTTGCACGAAACCGTATGAATCAAATCATCCAGACGATCCGGCACCGGCGTGCGGCGATCCATCAGCTTCTGCGCCATCTCCGACACGGTCATGGGCAAATCTCCCGCGTCAATGTACGCCGGTGCCTCGCGCACGGCGACACTGTGCTGACCAAACGGCTCCATGACAAAGCCAATGGATTGAATCTGTTCCATGCCGTCCATCATTGCCGCGTATTCCTCGCCGGACAAATCGACAACGACCGGCTGCAGCAGCATCTGTGTCGGAATATCCACTTGCTTTCTCAGCTGATTGAACAAAATGCGTTCGTGTGCCGCATGCTTGTCAATCAAAATCAGCCCGCTCTCGTCCTCCGCCAAAATATACGTGTCAAAGCAGCTGCCAATCACATGTGCCTTTGGCATATCGTCGATGAGCGTTTCTGTTTCTTTCGTTTGCTGCTGCGCAGGCTGTGGGGCAGGCATCGGCTGCGCAGGCCGTACCGGCTCCTTTACCGGCTCTTTCACCGGCTTCGGCGCACCGACATGTTCCAGCGCGCGCTCGTCTCTGGCGTCCACATCAACAAACGGCAGAAAGCTCGCGCGTTTGGGTGCTCCGACACAAGCCGTGCTGCGATAGGCGCTCGCCTGCTGCAACGTGTCTGTGCTGTGCTTGGGCTCGTCCGGCACGCGCGGTGTCAGGCGAATAGCGGAACGCGCAAGCACTTCTGTTTTTTCCTGCGGTTCCGGCGGCGTGCTCGGCAGGACATCTGCCAGCGGCTTTTGCGGCTTCGCCTCAATCTCCGGTATGTTTTCTTCGCCCGCCAGCGCATTTTTCACCGCGGCATACACCGCGGAGAATACTTTTTTCTCCTCCGCAAATTTCACCTCGGTCTTTGCCGGATGGACATTGACATCCACCAATCCCAACGGCAAATCAATGCAGACACAGCCGTATGGGAATTTTCCCGTAATGATGCTGTTGCGGTATGCTTCTTCCATCGCCGCCTGCACCAGCTTGGATTTGATAAATCGCCCGTTGACAAAGAAATGCTGATAGGTTCGATTGGCGCGCGGCGCATGCGGCTTGGAAATATATCCCCACACGCGAATGCCGTTGAGCGTATTTTCCGGCATCTCAATGAGATTTTTGGACAGCTCCTTGCCGAACACGCTGAACACGGCGTTTTGCAGGCTGCCGTTTCCCGGAGAATGAAACACGCGTTTGCCGTCTCGAATACACTGAAAATTGATTTCCGGATGACTCTCGGCGGCGTGCTCCACCACAGACAGGATATATCCCGCTTCGGTAAAATCCTTTTTTAAAAACTTCATGCGCGCCGGTGTGTTGTAAAACAAATCGCGAATGATAAACGTCGTGCCGTCCGGACAGCCTGCCGGCTCGTTCGCCGTCATTTTTCCGCCCTCCAGCGACACATGCACGCCCTCCATGCATCCGGTCTGTTTGGTAAACAGCTCCACGCGCGCGACGGCGCTGATTGCGGCGAGTGCCTCGCCGCGGAATCCCAGCGTACCGATGGCACTCAAATCCTCCCGCGTGCGAATTTTGCTCGTCGCGTGGCGGCGGAACGCAATCGGCGCGTCCTCCGGCGCCATGCCGCAGCCGTTGTCGCAAACGCGAAGATATGTAATGCCGCCGTTTTCCAGCTCCACTGTGATCTGTGATGCACCGGCGTCAATTGCATTTTCCACCAGCTCTTTGCACACAGAGGACGGGCGCTCGACCACTTCACCGGCGGCAATCAGATCCGCCATGTGAGAATCCAGTTCATGAATCACTGCCATGCAGCACACCTCCCAGTTGATTTGTGTTTTTTATTATACACGTCTTGGCGGGATTATTCCACCATCTTCTGCAGTTCAAAGACGAGATTGAGCGCTTCAATCGGCGTCATCGTATTGACATTGACGCCGCGCAGCTTTTCCGCCACATCGTCGGAACGGTAATTCGTCAGCGACATCTGCGGCTCCACTTCCTCCTCGACCTCACGCACCTCGATTTTCGGCGCATGTGCTTCCAAGTCCTTCAAAATCGCCTTTGCGCGGCGCAGCACCGGCTTCGGAACGCCCGCCAGCTTTGCCACGGCGATGCCGTAGCTGTCATCCGCACCGCCCGGAACAATCTTGCGCAAAAACGTAATGTCCTCGCCGCGTTTTTTCACCGCGATGTTGTAGTTCTTGACGCCGTCCATCAGGTCTTCCAGCGCAGTCAGCTCATGATAATGCGTGGCAAACAGCGTGCGCGCGCCGATTTTCTTCGGGTCTGCGATGTATTCCACAACCGCACGCGCAATGCTCATGCCGTCAAATGTCGACGTGCCGCGGCCAATCTCATCGAGGATGACCAAGCTGAATCGGGTGGCATGCGTCAAAATATCCGCCACTTCGCTCATCTCGACCATAAATGTCGATTGTCCGCTCGCCAAATCATCCGACGCGCCGACACGCGTAAACACGCGGTCTGCGATGCCGATGCGCGCCGATTTTGCCGGAACAAACGAGCCCATCTGCGCCATAATCGTAATCAAAGCGACCTGACGCATATACGTCGATTTGCCCGCCATATTCGGTCCGGTGATGACGGCGATGCGATTGGCTTTGTCATCCAGCAGCGTATCATTGGCGATAAACATGGTATCGCGCAGCATGCGTTCGACAACCGGATGTCTGCCGTCCTTGATGTCAATGACCGGAGAATATTCTACCTCCGGACAGCAGTACTGATACAAATCCGCCACTTCTGCCAGCGCGCACAGCACATCGGTCTGTGCCAGCGTCTGCGCGGTAATCTGAATGCGGTGCACCGCGGCGGAAATCTGTTCGCGCACCTCGGTAAACAACTGATATTCCAGATCCGTGATGCGCTCCTGTGCCTGCAATACGGTATTTTCGTACTGCTTGAGTTCATCTGTAATATATCGCTCCGCGTTGGCGAGCGTCTGCTTGCGCACGTAATGCGCCGGCACTTTATCCGCCAGCGAACGCGCGACTTCAATGTAATAGCCAAAGACGCGGTTATAGCCCACTTTCAGCTTGGCAATGCCGGTCGCCTCGCGCTCGCGCTCTTCAATTGCCGCAATCGAGCCCTTGCCGCCGGACGCGATGTCGCGCAGCTTGTCCAGTTCTTCGCTGTATCCGTTCTGAATAAAGCCGCCCTCGCGCAGAGAAAACGGCGGATCGTCTACAATCGCCGCGTCAATGAGCTGCTTAATATCTTGCAGCTCATCCATCGACTCACACAGCACTTGCAGCATGGAGGACTGGCACTGTGCCAGCTGGATGCGAATTTCCGGCACATGCTCCAGCGTGGCAAACATGCTGCGCATGTCGCGGCAGTTGGCTGTGCCGTACACAATGCGTCCAATCAGGCGTTCGATGTCAAACATCTGGCGCAGCTCATCGGCAAGCGCCGTGCGGCGCACCAGATCGTCCTTCAGCTCACCGACCGCCTTTTGTCTCTGTACAATCTGGTTGGGACTGCGCAGCGGCTTGCTCATCCACTGGCGCAGCATGCGTGCGCCCATCGCCGTCTTGGTGTGATCGAGCACCCACAGCAGCGAGCCGCGCTTTTCCTTGGTGCGCATGGTCTCAAACAGCTCCAGATTGCGTCTGGCATTGAGATCCAGCTCAAGATACTGTCCCTGATAGTACAGCTGCAGCGTGTCCAAATTGGACAGATCCGACTGCTGGGTGTCCATCAGATAGCGCAGCAGGGCGCCGACTGCACACACAATCATCGGATGATCGGTAAAAATCGTCGGCTCCGCGCTGGCGGCAAACTGCCTGTGCACCAGCTGTTCGCATGCCGCATAGTCATACTGCTCCTCCGTCATGCGCTCCAAGCCGGAATCCATGTGTTCATGCAAAAAATCGACCAATGCGCCGTCATCCGCCGCTGCCGGATTGAGCAGCACTTCTTTTGGCGTAAAGCGACCGATTTCGTTCATCGTGTAAATGGTCATCTCTTCGCCGGACATATCGGTTGCGAGTATCTCGCCGGTCGTAATATCCGCAAAGCAAATACCCACGCCCCCGACACCGAAATAAACCGATGCAATATAATTGTTGCAGTCCTCCTGCAGCATGGACGCCTCAATGACTGTGCCCGGTGTAATCGTGCGGATGATTTCGCGCCGCACAAGTCCCTTTGCCTTTTTGGGGTCTTCGGTCTGCTCACAGATAAATACCTTGTGACCGTTTTTTACCAGCTTGGCAATGTAGCTCTCACAGGAATGAAACGGAATGCCGCACATCGGCGCCCGTTCCTCCTGTCCGCAGTTTTTTCCGGTCAGAACCAAGTCCAGCTCTTTGGATGCAATCTTGGCGTCATCATAGAACATTTCATAGAAATCACCGAGGCGATATAATAAAATGCCGTCTTTGTTCTGATTTTTAATTTCAAAATACTGCCGCATCATCGGCGTAAGTTCAGCCATGATACCCCTTCCTAACCGCTTTGCCGTACAGCGCGCGCAGAGAAGTCTTTGTAATGACCACATCGACAAAATCGCCTACGTGCAGATCCTCTCCGGAAACCAGCACCAGCAGTCCGCCGTCCGTGCGGCCGCAGTGCGTGTATTCGCTGTCATCCTTGCCATTGGACAAGCCGTCAATCAGCACGCTCAGCTCCCGATCCTGATAGGCATCCTGCCGCACCTGATTGATTTCCTCCTGTGCCGCCAGCAGACGGTTAAAGCGATCCTGTTTTTCCTCCTGCGTCGCCGCATCCGGCATTTCTGCCGCCGGTGTGCCGCTGCGCTTGGAATACAAAAACGTGAACAGCTGGTCATACTGTCCCTGCCGAACGACGTCCAGCGTGCCCTGAAAATCTTCCTCGGTCTCGCCGGGGAAGCCAACAATAATATCCGAGGACAGCACGAGATCCGGCATGTATGTCTTTGCCGCCGCAAGCAGCGACAGATACGCCTCCTTGGTGTAGCCGCGGTTCATGCGCTTGAGGATTTCATTGGAACCGGACTGGAACGGCAAATGCAGCTGATGGCTGATATGCGTTCCCTGTGCCATCGTGCGGAACAGCTTTTCCGAAGCATCCTTCGGATGGCTGGTCATAAACCGCAGACGGTATTCGCCCGGCACGGCATCCAGCCGCGCCAGCAAATCGGAAAAGTCCATGCCGATGCCCAAATCCTTGCCATACGAATTGACATTCTGTCCGAGCAGCGTGATGTCTTTATAGCCTTCTTCTACCAAGCAGCGCAGCTCTGCCTCAATGTCCTCCGGCTGTCGGCTGCGCTCTCTGCCGCGCACATACGGCACGATGCAATAGGTGCAGAAATTGTTGCAGCCGTACATAATGGACAGCCATGCATGACAGCCCTCGCCGCGCTGTACCGGCAGACCCTCGGCAATTTCGCCCTTCGGGTCACCGGAAATCTCAAAAATGCGCTTGCTTCCGCTCAGACGATGCAGCAGCAGCTCCGGAAAGCGCCACTGCATATGCGTGCCGAACACAATGTCTACGCGCGGATAGCTCTTTTTGATTTTTTCCGTGATGTGCTCCTGCTGTACCATACAGCCGCACATGCAAATGACCAAATCGTCGCGGCTGTCCTTCAGATGCGTGTACTTGCCCATCATGCCGAACACGCGCTTTTCCGCATGCTCCCGCACGGCGCAGGTGTTGACAACGATGACATTCGCCTTGGTATAATCCTCGGTTCGCTGATAGCCCATATCACGCAGCATACCGGCAATGCGCTCGGTATCCGCCTCATTCTGCTGACAGCCGAAGGTCTGGCAGAAAAACCACTGCTGCTCCGGCAGCAGCGCATTGCGGCGGCTCACCTGTTCGATATACTCCAGCTGATGCGCAATCTGTTGTTTTGGAATTTGTCTTGAAGTTGTGTTTTTCATGCTATATCATCCAGTTTATCGAAATTCGTTGAGTTCTGCGTCATATACCATCAGATGATGATAGTTTGCGCCGTCCGGCGTCAAATCCGGCAAATCGCGCGCGATGGTCTTGGTGAGATATTCCGGACTCAGGTTGTTGTTGCCCGCGCCGAGAATTGCATAGCACCGCACGCAGTCGGTATCCGGCTCCAGCGTGAGCGCCTTGATATAGTCCTTGATGTTGACCTCTTTTTCGCCGCGCTTGGATTTCTTCATGATGAGAAGCTCTTCCTGCGCAAACAGCGCCTGTACGCGCTCACAAAAATCTTCCGGCACGCCGTTGTCAAACTCCCACGTAATTTCAAACTTGGAATACGCAATATCGCGGACTTTTCGGCCTGCGCCGTTTTCAATGGAATACATCTCCTGCACGGAAATGCCGGACGGGCACACCGCATTCATGCGCTGTACCGCATCCTCCGGCAGCTGTTCCGCCGTACAATTGAAATCCAAAAATTCCCACTCACCGGAATATCCGGTGGACAGCGGCAGGGCAATGGAAATATAAATGTGCTGGTTGAAGCCCTCGGTGTACCACACCGGCAGCTTTGCACGGGTGATGATGCGCTGCATACAGTGCATCAAATCCAGATGAGAAATATATGCCGCTTCATCGGTCTTGGAAAATCGCATTCTTGCCTTAAACACTGCACGCACATCCTTTCAACAGGCCGGCCGCACCGCAGCCAGCGCATTTTTCGAGACAAGACGGAGTCGGTTCCGCTCTGCGCGAGCGCTCCCACTCTCTCTTGAGGTGTTCTTTTGTCGTTCCGCAGCCGATGTGATCCCACGGGAACACCTCATCCAGCGGACGCTGCCGGTTTGCATAAAACGCCGGATCCAGTCCGACAGTCCGGAACGCATCCATCCACTTGTCCAGCGAGAAGCAGTCCTCCCAGCCGTCCATTTTGCAGCCCGACTTCCACGCCGTGTACAGCACTTCTGCCATGCGGCGGTCGCCGCGGGCAAAGGCGCCTTCCAAGAAGCTGGTATCCGATGCATGCCAGCGGAACGTCACGTTCTTGGTCTTCATGACCTGACGCAGATACGCTGTCTTTTCGTCCAATTCCTCCTTGGTCGCCTGCGCATCCCACTGGAACGGGGTCTGCGGCTTCGGCACAAAACAGGAGGTAGACGCGGTAATCTTGACGCCGCGCGCACGGTTCGGTGTCGTCATGCGCCAGCGATACGCGATGTTCTTGCACAGCTGGGACATCTCGTCAAAATCTGCGTTGGTCTCGGTCGGCAGACCCATCATAAAGTACAGCTTGACGTTATTCCAGCCGCCCTCAAAGGCATAGGTGCACGCCGTGAGCAAATCTTCTTCTGTGATATTTTTGTTGATGACATCGCGCAGGCGCTGACTGCCCGCCTCTGCTGCAAAGGTCAGGCCGCTCTTGCGCACTTTCTGCACGCGCTCCATCAGCTCCATGCTGAAGGAGTCTGCGCGCAGCGACGGCAGCGACAGGCTGACACGGCGTTCTTCGCAAATATCCAGCAAATCATTGGCGAGCTTCGGCAGCTCGGAATAGTCACTGGTGGACAGCGAGGACAGCGAAATTTCTTCATAGCCGGAATTGTCCAGCACGGCCTTTGCCTGCTTGAGCAGGACATCTGCGCTCTTTTTGCGCAGCGGGCGATAGGTATGACCCGCCTGACAGAAGCGGCAGCCGCGCGGACATCCGCGGAACAGCTCGACCATCGCGCGGTCAAAGACAATCTCCGTGGACGGAACCACAAAGGATTCCGGATAGTACATGTTGTCCAAGTCGCGCACAATGCGCTTTTGGATAAATACCGGTGCGCCGTCCTTCGGTGTCACAGCCTCTACGGTTCCGTCCTCGTGATACGTCACATCGTACAGGGACGGCACGTACAGACCTTCGATATGGCAAGCCTTGCGCAAAAATTCGTCTTTGCTCCAATTTTCCCGCTTTGCCTGACGGTAGAGATCGGTGAACTCAATCATAATCTCCTCGCCGTCGCCAATCTGGAACGCATCGACAAACGGCGCGAGCGGTTCCGGATTGTACGCACACGGGCCGCCGCACACAACAAAGTTTTTCAGCGTCTTTCTGTCGCAGGCGCGCACCGGAATGCCGCCCAAGTCCAGCATATTGAGCACATTGGTAAACGACAGCTCATATTGCAGCGTAAAGCCCAAAATATCCAGTTCGGCAATCGGGTCTCCGCTTTCCAGTCCATACAGCGGAATATCGGCATTTCGCAGCTCTGCTTCCATGTCAATCCACGGCGCAAAGACGCGCTCACACCAAATGCCGTCCTGATGGTTGAGCAGGCCGTATAAAATGCGGCTTCCCAAGTGGGACATGCCCACCTCATAGGTGTCGGGAAAACACATGCCAAAACGCAGGTCAACGTTTTCCTTATCCTTGACAATGGAACCCCATTCGCCGCCGACATATCGCGCAGGCTTTTGCACGCGCGGCAGGATTCGTTTCAGCTTCCGAGAGAGCTTCATAAAATTCGTACCTCATTTTTTCGTAGTCGTTGATTCAAAAGAAAGGAGCTCTCCGACCACTTGGACCGAAGAGCCCGCTCGTGCAGGGTTCAGGTAGCTGCGTTTTGTGCATCCGTTTCATCCGGATCACCGAAAATACGCTTGTGCTTTTCGTAATCCGACTGACGCTCCAAATAGGTATGTTCCAGACGCAGGGTCTCCTTGAGCAGCACTTCCAGTTCGGAAGCATATGCCGCCAATTCATCGGTGGACGGCAGCTTGCCAAAGGACACGATTTTCATGTACTTGTTCACAGCCAGATGCAGCCGCACCTGTGCACGGCTCAGTTCTCCGTAGGTCAGCTCACTGATAATCTGCTGAAGCTCTGCACGCAGCCCCAGTGTCATGAGCTGGAATACCACGCGGTCGGTCGGCATGCTCAGGCGCATTTCATACCGCGCCAGCAGCTGTTCCAGCAGCGTGTTGTTTGCCTCATGCATTTTATGCAGATCTTCCATCTTGTAGGAGTGCATCTTGAGACCGACAGATTCCTCTGTCAGACGAAGCTCCTCCATCTCTTCCGGCGTGATTGCGATGTCCTCCGGCACGGAGGACAGGCTGTAGCGGGAAATGGCTGCGCGCATCGCCTTGTACAGATTCGCCATGCAGTATACCTGCCGCTCGCAGTCCTCAAAATGCGTCTCCGCCTTCTTGAGCAAATCCTCCGTCTTGTCCAGCTTGCTGTGCGCCGCTTTTTCCAGCTTGTCATAGTGGTCGACAATCTTTTGCCGTTCTTCTGTCGTCTGCTTGTGAATCGCAATGACAATATCATCCTTTTTTGCGATGGTATCATTGCGTGCGGCAAGCTCTGCCTCAGCATCCTTGAGCTGCTCCTGCAGCTCCTGCAGTTTGGCTTCGGACTCTGCGATTTGTTCCTGAACCGCCTCCAGCGTTTCTCTTGCGCTGAGCAGTTCTTTTACACTCTCAAACATGCTGTCTCTCCTATTCCATCCGGATAAAACCGTCATATCGTAAAAATCAAATCATAAAGCGAAACCTTCTTCGTACACTTTGCCGTAAACCCGCAAAGCATTCCGCGTTCCCATCTGATTCCGCAAATAAAATCAAAATTATTGTACTACGAATGCACCATTTTCGCAATAGTTTTGCGGCGTACAAAGCAAAAAAGCCGGAAATTTCTCTCCGGCTTTCTCGCCCGCTGGCGCGGTTTGTTTAGCTGCGGCAGCCGCGGCATTCGTCCTTTTTGGGACGGCATCCGCAATCCTTGTCGAAATCACTCGACGCGCCCCGCCCGTCCTTCGGGAAAAATTCCTCAACCGGAAATTCAAATCGGCTGAACATCTCGCACGGGTCCTCCTGCTTACAGCATCCGCCGGAGCAGCTGCAATCTTTGGCAGGCATACAGATGTCATATGCCGGCATGAGCAGCTGAATGTCGCGCTCCAAACGGATAATGGAAAACTGTCCCAGCGTGACAAACAGCTTTTTCACGCCGGTGTCCAGAATGATGTCGTCACCGAACAGGCAGCTCAGCGGTTCCGGCACCTCGCTCAAATCACAGCAGCAGCCGCACCGGCACTCCGGCTCCATAATCTTGGCGGACAGCACCAGCGGGTCAAGTGTTTCTGTTTGTGCCGCAGGCTTTTCCCTGTGCGGCAATCGCCCGCCGGCGGCGGCGCTCGCCCTGCACGGCTTCAAACAGCTCCCGTGAGACAATCGCCCATTCCGGCCGCGCATGCACATACCAGTCCTGCTGCGGCAGCGCCTGCGTCTTTCCCTCCAAGTAATCGACCACGGTGCTTTTATGATTGACGAACACGCCGCAGTAAATCGAATTGTCCAGACAGCGCCGCACACCGCGCGCATCCCATCTGTTTCCGCGCTTTGTGAACCGTCCCGCATGATTTAAGTGTGCCGCAATGCCCGCTGTACCCATGCCTGCAAGATACAGCCGAAACATCTCGCGCACGGTCTCCGCTTCTCTCGGCTGGATGCGCAGGGAAAACAATCCGGTGCGCGTATACCCGAAAATCACCGGCGGCACCCGCCCGCGTCTGGCATTGATGTCCTTGCCGAATTTGATGCGCTTGGACAAATGCGCGCTCTCCTCCTGCGCCAGTGACGCGTATACGGTCAGAATAAATTCCGAATCCCCCATGCACGCCTGTCCTTCCGACAAAAATCGAAGCTGTACGCCGCATTGCTTGAGCTGGCGCACCGCCTGCAGGCAGTCGACCGTGTTGCGCGCAAAGCGCGAAATATCCTTGACGCACAGCACATCAAATGCGCCTGCCCGTGCATCGTCCAGCATGTGTAAAAATTCCGTTCTGTTGCGCATTTGTCTGCCGGAAATGCCCGCATCCGCGTAAATATGCGTCAAGTGCAGCTGATTGCTGCGCGCATACGATGCAAAAAACAAGCGCTGATGGGCAAGGCTGTCGAGCTGTGTCTGTTTTTGGGTGGATACGCGGCAGTATGCCGCCATGCGCAATGGAATCATGTTCTTCCCTCCTGTCCGACAAGTATATGCAGAAATTCATTGCGTTTTTCCTCCGAATCTTTTACAATAACAGACAGAAAGTCAGGTGATTTTGATGCGCAATACAACGCTGATTTATATTCAGAAAAATGACAACTATTTGATGCTGCACCGCACGAAAAAGAAGAATGACCAGAGTCATGACAAATGGCTCGGCATCGGCGGCAAATTTGAGGACAAGGAGAGTCCGGAGGACTGCATCGTGCGCGAGACCAAGGAAGAAACCGGTCTGACCTTGACGCACTACAAATACCGCGGCATTGTGACCTTTGTTTCCGACATCTGGGAGACCGAGTACATGCATTTGTTCACGGCAGACGGCTTCACCGGCAATCTCATCGAATGTGACGAGGGCGATTTGGAATGGATTCCGCGCGAACAGCTGCTCTCTCTGCCCGCATGGGAAGGTGACAAAATTTTTCTAAATCTGCTGTTTGACGAAACGCAGCCGTTTTTCTCTCTCAAGTTTATTTATGAGGGCGATACCCTGACCTTTGCGTCCAAGGACGGCGTGCCGCTGCCCTTGGCATCCTCGCATTGAGCGGGGCAAACGGTTCAACAACTGCCTCCGGCTTGTTCGTGCGCTCGATGGTCTGCGCGTTCGGCGCACCTGCCTGTGAGGTAAAGATGCGCGCCGTGCCCTCACTGCCGTACAAAATCGTTCGCTTGTCAAAATATGCCAGACCGCAAATGTCCTGCATACGGCCGCAGCCCGCACTGATTTCTGCAAATACCTTGTAGTAATAGCGGACGTCCACATGGAAAAAACCGCGGTTAAAATCCACCGGCTGTACGTCAATATCCACCCACAGCAGTTCTGCGCGGCGCGGCTTGACACTGGACGAGCGTTCCAACAGCTCCTGCGACTGCCGCGTCAGATAAACCCGCAAATCGCGGATGCATTCCTTGGAGCGGCAGGCGTCATAGACTTTTCTAGTGTGCGTGCAGACCGCCTCGCGGATGGGCTTTTCTCCGCAGATCGGGCCGGGTGTTACGCGTTCACTCATATGTTTTCCCTCCATCTCAGATGTTCTGTTGCATTCTATGCCGCAGATGCAAAAAGGTGATTTTGTTTGACCAAAGGAGTGTTTTTTATGACTGCTCAGGATTATGACGTCTGGACGCGCCCGCTGCGCAGGCATCCGAGCCTGACCAAGGCGCTGCTGTGCATCAACAAGGTGCTGACGCTGCTCGTCTACCTTGCATATCCGCTGCTGCTGCTCGCGCTGCTGCTGCAAAAGGACGTGAGACTGGCATCCGTTTTTCTGACGCCCGCTATTTCGTTTGTGCTGGTGTCCGTTTTTCGCGACCGCGTCAATATGCCGCGCCCCTATGAACAGCTGGACATCCGGCCTCTTATTCACAAAGACACGCGCGGTCACTCGTTTCCGAGCCGGCATGTGTTTTCTTCCGCCGTCATCTCCTGCGCCTTTTTGTACACGGTTCCCTGCCTCGGCGCAATCGGCTTGCTCATCACGGTATGGCTTGCCGTCATGCGGGGGCTGGGCGGCGTGCATTTTCCGCGCGATGTCATCGCGGGCTTTTGCATCGGCCTGCTGTCCGGCTGGATCGGTTTTGTTCTTCTGTAATATCTGTCTGTTCTTTTTTGCGCACGCCGCAATTTTTTACACAGAATGCATAGTATTTTTTGCGAAAATATGATAAACTTGAAAAAGCAAGAGTTCCACCACTTGGTTAGAAATAGAAAGAGGAAGATAGCATGAGCAATGTTTGTGTAAAGAACTGCTGCATCGGCAGCGGCATTCCGAAAATTTGTGTTCCAATCGTTGCCACCAACCTGCGCGAGATTTTCTCTCAGGCACGCGGCATGCAGCGCAAAAATTTCGATTTGATTGAATGGCGTATTGACCGCTTTGCGGATTTCCATGACATCAACATGGTGCGCCGTGCCTCCCGCATTCTGCACGGCATTCTGGACGACCAGCCGTTTATTTTGACCTTCCGTACCATCGGTGAGGGCGGCAATCAGCCGATTGAACCGGAATACTACGTTGAGCTGTACCGCACCGCCATCGAGGAGCATCTGGTTGACATGATTGATGTCGAGCTGTTCATCGGTGATGAGATTGTCAAGGAGCTGACGGATCTGGCGCACAGCCACGGCATGCCGGTCATCATCTCCAACCACGATTTCGACCGCACCCCGCCGCACGAAGAGCTGATTGCCCGCATGAAGCATGCGGAAAGCGTCGGCGCGGATATTTTAAAAATCGCCGTCATGCCAAAGGACAAGCACGATGTTTTGGAGCTGCTGTATGCTACAGAGCAGATGTCGCGCGAAAGCGACTGCCCGCTCATCACCATGTCCATGGGTCAGAGCGGCATCATCAGCCGTCTGAGCGGCGAAATTTTCGGCAGCGCTGTGACCTTCGGTACGATTGGCGCAGCTTCTGCACCGGGACAGATTGATCTGGATTCCCTGCGCATGGTTCTTCAGCTGCTGCACAAGCACATTTGATGTAAGGACATAAAAAAAGCCCTGATTCGATGATTTTCAGTCGAATCAGGGCTTTTGCTTACTTGTTCAAATAAATCGTTCTGTCCGGATATGTCCGGTCGGCGCTCGGTGTATCTTCGGTATACTTCTGCGTGCAGGCACTGTCTGTGTACGCGGTATAGCCGCTCGGTGCCTGTACCAAAACCGGAATGCCGTTCGGAACAGAAATCGTCTGCTTTCCGGCATCGGACACCAGCGTGATGGTGCGGGACCACTCCGGTACAACCAGACTTTCTTCAATGAAGTCTGCCGGTCTCACAACGCCGTCGCTGCTGTATGTCATGCTGCGCGACATGGTGCAGGTTTTTTCCTCTCCATTGGCGTTCTGCATGGTATACGTGCGGAAAATATCCAAAATGCGCAGGGATTTTTTCTCCACATCGTATTCCTGTGTGGTGTACGTATACGTTCTGCCGTTGTCGCCCGTGCCGGACAGCGCGGAAATATCCGTCACAATATGATAGGTCTCGCCGCAGTCCTGCATCGAGGTGATGCGCTCTTTGCTGTTATACGAACCAAATCCGTATTTCTCAAACAGCTGCTCGGCATAGGACGTGCTGTTTTCCTGTTTCTGTGCCGCGTCTGCCTGTATGACGAGGGCTTTTTCCTTGATGCTGCCGTCTTTATTGGCTTCTGCATAGGTGTAAAAATCCTGTCCATCGTGCTGGAAATAGTATTTGAACAGCATTCCCGTCTCTGTCTTGCGGTAGCGGCAAATCGTGCCCAGCACATCATCATAATACAGCGTCAGCAGTGCATTAGATTCTTTCTTCTCCTTGCCAACGCGCATACACGTACTGAATGACGGCTGAATGTCATCCGCCTGATAGGACTCTAGCGTATTCGCGGCATAAATTTGTTCCAGCGTCGGCTTTTCGGTATTCTGTCCGCTGCCTGTGCCGTCCTCTGTCGATGCTGTACCGCAGCCTGCCGCTGCCAAAGCCATGCATCCGGCGAGCAGGACAGCTGAAATTCGTTTCAAAAGCATGTGCGATAATCTCCAATATTTTGCTCGAAATTCCCGCAGTTTTTGCAGGTCTTTGTCTATACTATCACATTTTCCGCCGCGATTCAAGGAAACGCGCAAGATTCAATTGACAGCCGCGCGGGCAAGGTGTATCATATATTCAATATGAAACTCAGACAGTTCGTTTGCACCATCCTGTCTTTAAATAAAACCAGGGCTGACGAATCATTTTTTTGTGTATTCTGCAGCAGGCTGGCATGCCTGCTGTTTTTTTCTTGAAAGGAAGTTTTATGTATTATTTAAGAGCGGAGGCAAGTTTTGACGCCGCGCATTTTCTCGCACACTATCAGGGCAAGTGCAGCAACATCCACGGTCATCACTGGATTGTCCAGATTCGCATCAGCGGCAGCACCTTGCAGACAACCACACAGGAACGCGGCATGCTGGTCGATTTTTCTCAGCTGAAATCCGATCTCAAGCGCATTGCCGATGAGCTGGATCACACCCTGATTTATGAGACCGGCACGCTGCGCGAGGCAACGCGCAGCGCCTTGGCAGAGGACGGCTTTGCAATGACCGAAGTGCCGTTCCGTCCGACAGCCGAACATTTTGCAGAATATTTCTATCAGCGCATGACCGCCTGCGGCTACACGGTCGCAGAGGCCACGGTATATGAGACGCCGAACAACTGTGCGTCGTACACCGGAGAGGAGCAGGCATGACAACCTTTCATGTAGCAGAGACCTTTACCAGCATCAACGGCGAGGGAACCCATGCCGGACAGCTGGCTGTTTTTGTCCGGTTTTGCGGCTGTAATTTGAACTGTTCGTTTTGCGACACCACTTGGGCAAACGAGCCGGATGTGCCGTATGTCTGTCAGAGCACAGAGGAAATTTGCGCATCCGTCGATGCCGCCGGTGTAAATAATATTACGCTCACCGGCGGAGAACCGCTGCTGCGCGACGGCATGGCAGAGCTGCTCACGGCGCTCTCGCAAAAAGAAAACCGATATATCGAAATTGAAACCAACGGCAGTGTGGATTTGACACCGTTTGTCGGCATTTCCCCGTCTATCGCCTTCACGATGGATTACAAGCTGCCCGGCAGCGGCATGGAAGCGCACATGCGCACGGAAAATTTCGCACTGCTCCGCGCACAGGACACCGTGAAGTTTGTCGCAGGCAGTCAGGAGGATTTGCAGCGCGCACTAGAGGTTATTCGAACCTATGATCTGACACACTGCTGTCACGTATACCTCAGTCCGGTTTTCGGTTCCATTGAACCGGCTGAAATCGTAGACTTTATGCAGGCGCACACACTCAACGATGTGACCTTGCAGCTGCAAATGCATAAATTTATCTGGGACCCAAATAAACGCGGCGTATGATCCGCAGAACAGGACGAAAAAAATTATGGCTATTGATACCAAAGCAATCAAAGAACACATCCGCGGTATCCTGATCGCGCTGGGGGATGATCCAGACCGCGAGGGCTTAAAAGATACGCCGGATCGCGTTGCCCGCATGTACAACGAAGTATTTGAGGGCATGAACTACACCAACGAACAAATCGCGCAGATGTTTGGCAAGACCTTTGAGGACGAAATGGATTTTGAGAGCGATTCCAAAGACGTCGTTGTCGTCAAAGACATTCAGCTGTTCAGCTATTGCGAGCATCACATTGCGCTGATGTACGACATGACCGCCACCGTCGCCTACGTGCCAAACGGCAAGGTCATCGGCTTGAGCAAAATTGCCCGCATCGCGGACATGGTGAGCAAGCGTCTGCAATTGCAGGAGCGCATCGGTTCCGACATCGCACAGATTATGCAGATGGTCACGGACTCCGAAGATGTCGGCGTGCTGATTCAGGGCTGCCACAGCTGCATGACTGCGCGCGGCATTCGCCAGACCAACGCAAAAACCACCACAACCACCCTGCGCGGCAGATTCCGCACCGATGCCGATTTGCAGCAGCGGTTATATCAGGCATAAGGAGAACAGCATGAGAGCACTTGTTTTATCCAGCGGCGGCGTGGACAGCACAACCTGTCTGGGACTCGCCATTGAGAAATACGGAAAAGAAAATGTCACCGCCCTGTCCATCACCTACGGTCAGAAGCATGACAAGGAAGTGGAAGCAGCAGAAGCTGTTGCTCGCTATTACGGTGTCGAGCTGATTACGCTGGATCTCGCCAAGATTTTCCAGTACGACACCAAATGCACGCTGTTGCAGGGCTGTGCGGAAGAAATTCCGGAGGAATCCTATGCCGACCAGCTCAAGAAAACCGACGGCAAGCCGGTTTCTACTTATGTACCGTTCCGCAACGGTCTGTTTCTGTCCTCTGCTGCCAGCATTGCGCTGTCTAAGGACTGCTCTGTGATTTACTACGGTGCGCACAGCGATGACGCGGCTGGCAACGCCTATCCGGATTGCAGCGATGCCTTCAACGAGGCGATGAAGTCTGCGATTGAATTGGGCAGCGGCAATCAGCTGACCATCGAAGCTCCGTTTGTCAAATGGACAAAAAAGGACGTTGTGCGCGAGGGCCTGCGCTTGCACGTACCGTATGAGCTGACATGGAGCTGTTATGAAGGCGGCGACAAGCCGTGCGGCAAGTGCGGCACCTGTCTGGACCGCGCAGCGGCATTCGCCGCAAACGGCGTAAAAGACCCGGCATTGGAGGATTGACACATGGAAGGAAGAACTACAGAAGAAAAGCAGGGCATTACCCTGCTCGGAAACCAGCACACGCAGTACAAAGATGACTACGCACCGGAAGTGCTGGAGACCTTTGTAAACAAGCATCCGGACAACGATTATTTTGTCAAGTTCAATTGTCCGGAGTTTACCAGTCTGTGCCCGATTACCGGCCAGCCGGATTTCGCCACCATCACCATCTCGTATGTACCGGACGTCCGCATGGTTGAGAGCAAATCGCTCAAGCTGTATCTGTTCAGCTTCCGCAACCACGGCGATTTCCATGAGGACTGCGTGAACATCATCATGAAGGATCTCATCAAGCTCATGGAGCCGAAGTACATCGAGGTCTGGGGCAAGTTCACGCCGCGCGGCGGCATCTCGATTGACCCGTACTGCAACTACGGCAAACCGGGCACCCGCTGGGAGGAAGTCGCTTGGAACCGCATGGCAAACCACGATTTGTATCCGGAGAAGATTGATAATCGGTAAAAATCTTCTCATGTTGTCTATCTATAATATAATGCAATGATAAACAAAGAGATAATAGTTATTATATTGGTAACGGCTGTCGTAGGCTTGGGGTACAGATGGATATTGGAGGATATTTTTAAAGAAAATGTAGGTGATGTACGACAACGTGACATTGATTCATTGTTACCTTGGAGGATTTGGTTTTGGGGACGATATATGAATTCATATATCCAAAAATATAGAATTCGCTATCTAATCCTTCAATTCTACTATCATATGTCGATAGTTATTTCGATTATTTTGTTGTTTTGTATTATTATCCCTGTATCTAAAAGCCCTGACATTGAATCTGGAATTGAAGCATTTACTTATCTCTATGCTATTACGCTAATAGCAGCCGTGTATTTCATTCCTTGGAAATTTTTAGGTAAAGACAATCATATGGAGACGCCACCGAAGCCGACATATACATTTCGTGAAGCATGTGAACGGTTTCAGGCGGCGCATCAAGTCTGGGACAAGATACCACCAGAAGGACACCGCATGTTTCGCAAAAAAATCCTCAAGGAACTTCAAAGCCGAGCAATCGACATGCAGCCACCACTCGTGAATGAATGGTTAAAAATTGTCGGCTTGTCGGAAGAAAAGCGGGAAACCGGCGTGAAATATGCATGGGATTGTCTGTGTGAAGTGGAAGAACTTTCGGCAAAAATGGGAATGCCGCGAAATATGCGGAAAGAAAGTCTGATATTTATGCCATATGAAGATTTGGAGCAACGCTTTGAACAAGCGATGTCCGAGTTACAACAGGCAGAGACGGAAGAGGAACAAAACCGTTGCCGAAAAAAAGCGATTGTTGTAGCTGCTGATTTTGTCCGGCGCATGAAAGAGTTTCATCAAAATAATGTAGCGGGACATCGAGATGATTCTTCTGCTATCATTGAGCAATATCAAATCTTTCAAGACATGCTGAATCGCGCGGGAGACTGCCCGTTCAAGGCACAAGAGCAAGATTTGTTTGATTCTATTCAGGATATTTACAATTTTTCAATACAAAAGCAGGATATATGATGAAAAAAATGTCTTTTCAAGAGAAATGGGCTCTTTTGACCAAATACGAGAACAAGCCTGCATTAACGAAAAAGAACATCAAGAGCATTTGTGTATTGGCAAACGATAAAGATGCTCTTATCCGAGGCAGATGTGCAAAACTTCTCGCAAATGCTTGTGCGTCAAAAGCAAAGCATGTGTTGATTACGCTGGCAGGTGACAAAGATGCACTTGTCCGCACAGAAGCGTATGATTCCCTCTCTGCGTTCCCGTCAAAGCATGTGCAGAAGGTTTTGAAACAAGCCATTGTTCATGAACCAAATGCACTCGCCCGTTCCTATGCCATACTGTCATGGGCTGATGTTACACAAGCTCTGGGTGTACACAAAAAGCAGAAAAAGTTCTTAAAGCAGCTCAAAAAACTGCCAAAAATCAAGAAATCCGAACACTGTATGCTGAGTTTTTACTATGCAAAGTATGTGCTCGGGCACAAAAAATCCCTCAAAAAGCTGCTTGCTTTTCTCAACAGCTCGGATTATCAAATCTGCTGTTGTGCGGTCAATTTGTTATGGGATATTGTGTCACCGGAAAACAGACAATCTATAAAACAGGCGTTAGAACAGCTGCTTCAGCAGGAAGTCTGCGCTTCTGTCAGCGAAAATGCAACAGAACTGCTGCAATACATAAAAACAGCATAAACCACAAAATCCCCAACTAACATCAGCTGGGGATTTTGCTATATCTTAGATAAAATACTCAATCGTCTTTTCTTCGGTCAGGCGGGTATTCTGATTAAACAGCAGAATCGCCTCTCTCCCCTCTTTGGGGCCGAGGGCATACAAGCCGTCTTTCTGTTTGGCATTGAGCCGGTCAACGGTCACGATGCGATTGCGCTTAAACGGTTCGGAATCAATCAGTGCAATATCTTCTTGAATAAATGGACGCTTGCGGAAATACGGGTCAAACATCGAAACCTGTTCGCCCTCCTGTTCCGTCAGCAAGACATAGTGATCGCCGCCGTAATTCAAACGGACAATTACCGCGCCATGACAGCGCAGCGTCTGCGTCAATTCACTGTCTCCGCCCAAGTATACCGCATCTTGGCTCAGGTACTTACATGTAATGGGGAATTGACAGGCTTTTCCGAATTGTGTCAGCCAATTGGACAAAAACATCATCGCCATGCGCGAGGTTCCGCTTTTGCCCGTTTCTCCCTTGGCATTGTAGGCATCCAAGCTGTACAGCATAATGTGCTGGACAATCTCCGGCAGCAGCTGTTCGCGCGTGAACAAAAAGCTCATCGCATTCATCATGGTGGTCGGGCCGCAGTCGTATTCGGAAATCTGATAATGCAGTGGTGTTTTCATGTGCGTTTACTCCTCCGAACACATCAAATCGACGGTGATGGCGGCAATTTTTTTCAGCTCATCCACATGGCTGTATTCGCTGCACGAATGACAATTGTTCATTGCCGTTGCCAGCACGATGCCCGTCAAGCCGTGCTCAGACAACGGATTGTTGTCGCTGCCGCCCATCGTGCTGCACAGATTGCTGGGTATGCCGTGTTTGGCGCAAACGCGCTGAAACCGCTGCACAACCGGATGCTGCTCCGGTGTCTTGTAGGCGTGAATATGTACCGTGTGTTCGGCCTCGACGTCTGCGCCCAAGCTGCGCGCTTCTTCTTCAAATACGCGCTTGGTTTCCTCCCACGTGCGCATCGCCTGCTCGTGGTCAAAGCTGCGAATTTCACCCGTGACAACACAGCGCTCCGGCACAATGTTGGTCTGTGTGCCGCCGTGAATCGTGCCGATGTTGCGGGTGGTATTTTCGTCCAGCCAGCCGTTTTGTAATCTGCGTGCCGCCGACGCCGCCACACAAATGGCATGAATGCCCTGCTCCGGATGAAATCCCGCGTGGCTCGCTTTGCCTTGCACCGCAATGCGGAACGAGAGCAGCGTGGGCGCCTGCACCGCGGCGCCGCCGACCGCGCCGGTTAAATCCAGCACATACGCCTCTTTCGCCCGAATTTTTGAAAAATCAAACACACTCGCGCCAATGCAGTAGGTCTCCTCTGCCGCAGAAAATAAAATCTCAATCGCGCGGTGCGGCAAATGATTTTCCTGAATAACTGCCAGCGCCTCTAAGATTGCTGTCAAGGCGGAGCAGTCATCCGCCCCCAATACCGTGCTGCCGTCCGAGGTAATGGTTCCATCGGCATGAACAATTGCTTTTTTGCCCTTGGACGGCTCTACCGTGTCCATATGACCGGAAAACAACAGCGGCGGCAGCTGCTCCATGCCTTGGGTCGCCGGAAGATAGGCATAGAGATTGCCTGCCGTTCCGTGTATGCGCTGCGCGGCATCGTCCTCCTGTACCCGCAGCCCCAAGGCTGTCAAATGCTCTGTTAAAAAATCGCAAATCTCCCGTTCTCCATACGACGGACTGTCGAACGAAACCATCCGGCAAAAGGTCTGCACCAGCCGCTCTGTCTGTATCATGCCAATTTTCCCTCCTTCTATTTATCTGCGCACATCGCCGCGGTCACTGACAATCTGATACCCGACAGAACGCACGCGCCCTTCTTGGCAAAGCCGGCACTTTGCCGCTTCTTCATCCATGCAAATTTTGTTGTCGTACAGGTCATAATTTTTCCGCGCATCCGTCGGTGTCAAATTCGGCATCATGACATTCGCACCGGCTTTCAAGCCCAATTCGCGCCCGATGGGGCTGATGGTGCCCAGCGCCGTTGTCGCCGGAAGCAGCACATACGGAAACAACAGCCGCAGAATCGACAGCATGCGCAGCGTCAATTCCAGTGTTCCCGACTGCTCTTCCGCAAACGGCGTTTCATGATGCGGAATAAACGGGCCAATGCCAATCATATCCGGCTGCAACTGCTGCAAAAAGCGCAAATCCGCGACCAGTTCCTTCGGCGTCTGCCACGGAGAGCCGACCATAAAGCCCGCACCGACCTGATAGCCGATTTCTTTGAGATCAAACAGGCAGCGCTTGCGGTTCGCAAGGCTCATTTCTTCCGGATGCAGTTTGCGATAGTGCGCCTCGCTCGCGGTCTCATGGCGCAGCAAATACCGGTCTGCTCCCGCGTCAAAATACGCCTGATAGCTGGCACGAGACTGTTCTCCGATGGAAAGCGTGACGGCACAATCGGGATGCGCCGTCTTGATTTTATCAACCATAGAACAAACCCATGCGTCCGTATTGCGCGGGTCTTCGCCGCCCTGCAGCACAAACGTGCGGAATCCCATCCGGTACCCGTTTTCACAGCTGTGTAAAATCTGCTCCTGTGTCAGTCGGTACCGCTGTGCCTGCGCATTGCTCTTGCGAATGCCGCAATAATAGCAGTCATTTTGACAGACGTTGGTGAACTCAATGAGTCCGCGCAAAAAAACATCGGTTCCGTAGTGCTCCCGCCGGACAGCGTCCGCCGCCGCGAACAAATCTTTGTCATCGCTCTCGCGTGTAATCAGCGCAATCAGCTCTTTGTCAGAGAGATCGCGCTGCGTCTGAAGTGTCTCAATTAACTGCTCCATGTGTCATCCTCTCGCATTTCTTATCATTACGCAGTAGTTATTATAGCACAAACAATGCCTTAAGAAAAGAAGGGCAGAATGGCGGTTTTCCGCACATTCTGCCCTTGCAATTTTGTATGAACAAACTTAGTCTGCAAACAGTGCCGTAGACAGGTATCTCTCACCGGTATCCGGCAGCAGTGCTACGATGGTCTTGCCTGCATTTTCCGGACGCTTTGCCAGCTCAGCAGCAGCATAAACAGCTGCGCCAGAGGAAATACCAACCAGAATGCCCTCGCGGCGAGCAATCTCGCGGCCTACTGCAAAAGCAGCCTCATTCGGTACCGGAAATACTTCGTCATATACCTTGGTGTCCAGCGTATCCGGAACAAAGCCCGCGCCGATGCCCTGAATCTTATGCGGACCAGCCTTGCCCTCCGACAGTACCGGAGAGGTAGCCGGCTCGACAGCAACGACCTTGACATTCGGATTCTGTGCCTTCAGGTACTCGCCGGTGCCGGAAACGGTACCGCCGGTGCCAACGCCGGCAACAAAGATATCAACCTTGCCCTCGGTCTGCTCCCAGATTTCCGGACCAGTGGTTTCATAATGCACCTTCGGGTTGGCAGGATTGACGAACTGACCCAAAATCACTGCATTTTCGATGGACTTTTCCAGTTCCTCTGCCTTTGCAATTGCGCCCTTCATGCCGGCAGAACCGGATGTCAGAACGACTTCTGCGCCATAGGCAGCAACCAGCTTGCGGCGCTCAATGGACATGGTTTCCGGCATGGTCAGGATGACATGATAGCCCTTTGCGGAACCAACGGCAGCCAAGCCAATGCCCGTGTTGCCGGAGGTCGGCTCGATGATGGTTGCGCCCGGCTTCAAAACGCCCTTTGCCTCTGCGTCCGCGATCATTGCATTTGCAACACGATCCTTGACGCTTCCAGCTGGATTGAAGTACTCCAGCTTTGCAACGATTTTTGCGTTCAGGTTGTTTGCTTTTTCAAAATTTACCAGTTCCAGCAGCGGCGTATTGCCGATCAATTCTGTAATGCTCTGCTTGATAGCCATAATAAAAATGCCTCTTTTCATTTTTTCCTGAGCTGTCGGGGCGGCTAGGTCCCGACAGCCGATATATCATACGGTACGATTGTTTCTAATTTATGCGTCAGCCTTGACAGCTTCGAATGCCTGATCCAGATCCCAGATGATATCATCTGCATGCTCGGTGCCGATGGACAGGCGGATGGTGTTCGGATGGATGCCCTGCTCCTCCAGCTCCTCTGCCGTGCACTGGCTGTGGGTGGTGGTAGCCGGATGGATAACCAGAGACTTCACGTCTGCAACGTTTGCCAGAATGGAGAAGATCTGCAGGGAGTCGATGAACTTCTTTGCTTCCTTCTCGCCGCCCTTGATATTGAAGGTGAAGATAGAGCCTGCACCGTTCGGGAAGTACTTGTTGTACAGATCCTGATACTTCGGGTTCAGGGATGCATGGTTGATGGACTCAACCAGCGGCTGCTTCTGGAGGTATTCCAGAACCTTCTTGGTGTTCTCTACGTGACGCTCTACGCGCAGAGACAGGGTTTCCAGACCCTGCAGCAGCAGGAATGCGTTGAACGGAGAGATGGTAGCGCCGGTGTCGCGCAGCAGGATGGCACGAATCTTGGTGGTGAACGCTGCCGGTCCGCAGGCATCTACGAAGCTGATGCCGTGATAGGACGGATCCGGATCTACCAGATCTGCAAATCTGCCGGAAGCCTTCCAGTCAAACTTGCCGCTCTCTACGATGACGCCGCCCAGCGTGGTGCCGTGGCCGCCGATAAACTTGGTAGCGGAATGAACCACGATGTCTGCGCCGTACTCGAACGGACGAAGCAGATACGGAGTCGCGAACGTAGAGTCAATAACAACCGGAACGCCCTGTGCATGTGCAATGTCTGCAACAGCCTGAATGTCGATCAGGTTACAGTTCGGGTTGCCCAGTGTCTCAAAGAATACTGCCTTGGTGTTCTCATCAATGGCATTCTTGAAGTTCTCAATGTCATCCGGATCTACAAACTTGGTGGTCACGCCGTCCTTCGGCAGGGTGTGCTCCAGATAGTTGTAGGTGCCGCCGTAAATGGTCTTGGCTGCTACGATGTTGTCGCCCTGATGTGCCAGCGTCTTAAACGTGTAGGTCAGAGCCGCTGCGCCGGAAGCAACTGCCAGTGCGGAAGAACCGCCCTCCAGTGCTGCGATACGCTTTTCAAAGACGTCCTCCGTCGGGTTGGTCAGACGGCCGTAAATGTTGCCGGCATCAGCCAGACCGAAACGGGCTGCTGCGTGGTCGCTGTTGTGGAACACATAAGAGGTGGTCTGATAAATCGGCACGGCACGTGCATCGGTTGTCGGGTCAGCCTGTTCCTGACCAACGTGCAGCTGTAAGGTTTCAAAGTGGAATTTCTTGTCGCTCATTGTATATTCTCCTTATTCTATCGACGATGTTGTGTATCTTGTGTTGGTATTCTTTCTGTGTGTCAAAAAATCTTCAACAACAACACATTCGTCCGTAGAAGGTGTATTCTTTCGTGATGAAGATACGATGTTTCATGTCGCTTCTCCTTTTCCCATAAAACCTACTGTGTAAGTAGGCTTTTCGTTTAACTGAATATAGAATAGCATGTTTGCCATCCGGTGTCAAGTGCTTTTTCCTAAATTCCTATAAATTTTATATGATTTAATTTTTTTGCCCGCACGACCTCAATATCCCGCGCGCCGAAAGCTGCCGTATTGTTCGTGGGTGTCAAACAAATACGCAATCCAGCCGGGGTAATACGGGATAAAGGTATCGTCCTCAATCATGTGCAGCACCTGCTCCCGATTCGCCCAGCGAACCGCCTGCACTTCTTCCGTCTGCAAGGTCAGCCGCGAAAGGTTTACTTCCCGATTGAGAATATAGACATCCGTGAAGCCCTCGGTAAACGTCGAGCACACATGCGGGCGCACGCCGGTGAAATCCGCCGACAACCCCAATTCCTCCCGCAGTTCGCGCTGCGCCGCCTGCTGGCTGGTCTCGCCCGCCTGCACGCTGCCGCCGGCGGACACGTCCCAGCGATTCGGCCAGCCGAGCTTATGCGCCTGCCGCTGCTGAATGAGCATCTGTCCTTTTGTGTTGAACACAATGACCTGTGCCACCAGATAATAGCCGCCCTCCGGCTTGGTGCCGCGCACAAAGGTGCGTCCGGTCGGCATGCGGTTGCTATCATATATATCCAAAATTTCCATGCTTCTCGTTCCTTTTCCATAGCTTATGTTTATTTTACCGATAATTGTTCCATTTTTCAAGCGAATCTTTTCTTTGACAACGCATCCTCCGCATATTATCATAGATAACGAACAAAAAAGAAGGAAGTCTGTATTTATGAAAACCGTCATTCATCCGCGTATTCAACGCAGTACGCTCACCCTGCTTGATAATATTACATACTCTCACGCCAAACAGCCGGACGGCTCTGTGCTGGATTTGAAGCTATCCATTCTGCTGCACCACGGCAATCAGGAGCTGCGTCTGGCTTCGGGTTTGACAACGGACGTTCCGCCCAAACCGCTGCCCGCCATCATCTGGGTGCCCGGCGGCGCGTGGCGCGGGACGGACAAAAACCAAAGCATCGCGGAGATGCAGTTTCTCGCGGAGCGCGGCTTTGCGCTGGTCTCTATGTACTACCGCAGCAGCGCACAGGCGCACTATCCGGCGCAGCTCATAGACGTCAAAACCGCCGTTCGCTTTATTCGCGCACACGCCGAGCAGTATCATATTGACCCCCATCGCATCGGCATGATTGGCCGCTCCGCAGGCGGTTATCTCGCCTCGATGGCTGCCATGAACAACGATTTGGGAGAATCCGACGAATGGAGCGGCTATTCTTCGGACATTCAGGCGTGCTGCGATTTGTTCGGGCCGGTGGATTTGTCCCAGCTGCTGCAAAAAACAACCGCAGAGGTCAGCAGCGGCCGCAGCCGCTGGAACAGCATCAAAAAAAGCCACGAGGGCGCGCTGCTCGGCGGCTCGGAGGAAACCTTGCCCAAGCGAGCATATGAGGCAAGCCCCATTCATTATATCAACGATGCGATGTGTCCCATCGCCATTTTTCACGGAGATCAGGATCCGATTGTCCCGCTCAAAATCAGCGAGGATTTTTATGACGCCATGGTATCTGCGGGGCTGGAAAGCCATGCAGAATTTTATCAGGTCACCGGCGCCGGACACGGTACCCGTGAATTCTTTCAGGACAGCACCAAACAGCTGATTGCCGATTTCTTCACCCGACAATTATAATCTGATACAAAAGCAGAGGGCCTTCCCGACGGGAAAGCCCTCTGTTTATTTTCGCGACAATTACTTGTCCTTGTTGCGGTTGCGATTGTAGTTAATCAGGCAGCCTGCCTTGACGATTTTCTTCTCGTCCTCCGTCATATCTGCGATATACAGAGAAATTTCCTTGACGGTGTCGCCGAGCACATATGCCTTGATGTCGTTCATGTCGCCATCCAGTGCAGCCTTTGCGTTCGGGATGTAGATGTAATCGCCAATTTCAAAATTCGGCTCATCCTTCATCTGGAACGGAAGCATGCCCCAGTTCATGACGTTGGAGCGATAGCGCTTGGTTGCGTACTCGCGGCAGATATTTGCCAGACCGCCGATGACGCGCTGGCAGGAAGCAGCCTGCTCACGTGCGGAGCCGTCACCCGGCTTGACACAGTAAATCATGCTGCCGATTTCGGTCTCTGCCGGTACCATGGACGGGTCAATTTCCTTGATCTGCGCATAGATCTTGGACAGCTCCGGCTCCAGCTGTACCGGATCCTTGCCTGCAACGCGCGCCTTCTCCAGCTTATCGACAACCTTGGATCTGCCGACATATTCCGGATCGCGGCGGGACAGCGTAAATTCTGCCAGACCCAGCGGATTGGAACGGTACGAGGATGTCTCGCCGGACGGAATCAGCTCATCGGTCGTGGTGACATCGTCCATAATCTTGGTGCACACCTTGAGCAGAATGTTGTCAGCGAGCGGGCTCATCTCCGGCCAGTCCTTGATGTTCGGGCCGTATACCAGCTCTGCGCCGTCTACCGGTGCATTGTAGCCCTGATATACGCGCGCGCGGTAGGAGGAATCATCGTACTCGTATTCCGGTACAACGTAATCATCCGCAAAATCGGTTGCCGGTGTTAGCACGCCGCCATTTGCTGCGGAAGCCGCAATCGAACGTGCGTCCATCAGAGCAACTGCGGACAGCTGGCCGTTGCCCGGCTTGGAGCCTTCGCGGTTCGGGAAGTTTCTGGTCGTGTGACGGATGCTCAGTGCGTTGTTTGCCGGCGTATCGCCTGCGCCGAAGCACGGGCCGCAGAACGCGGTCTTGATGACAGCACCAGCAGTCAGCAGCTGCGTAAATGCGCCCTTCTTAACCAGATCCATGTAAACCGGAATCGAGGACGGGTAAACAGACAGCGTAAATTCATCCTGACCCAGATGCGCATTGCGCAGAATGTGCGCAGCCTCCATGATATTGGAATAGGTGCCGCCTGCACAGCCCGCAATGATACCCTGCTGTACCTGCAGCTTGCCGTCAACAATCTTATCTGTCAGGCTGAAGCCGAGCTGCGGATTGTCTGCAATCAGCTGTTCGGTCTTTTCTACCTCGCGCAGGATGTCGCCGAGATTTGCATTCAGCTCGTCAATCTCATAGGTATGCGACGGATGGAACGGCAGCGCGATCATCGGCTTGACGGTGCTCAGGTCAACATAAACCATGCCGTCGTAATACGCAACGTCTGCCGGATTCAGTTCCTTGTATGCGTCCGGTCTGCCGTGCATGGTGAGGAACTGCTTGGTGTCCTCATCGGTGCGCCAGATGGAGGAAAGACATGTGGTCTCGGTGGTCATGACATCCACGCCGTTTCTGTAATCGGTGTGCATCGACGCAACGCCCGGGCCGACGAACTCCATGACCTTGTTCTTGACATATCCGTTTTTAAATACTGCGCCGATGATTGCCAGCGCAATATCCTGCGGGCCGACACCCGGCTGCGGCTTGCCGTCCAGATAAATGGCAACAACGCCCGGATATGCGATGTCATAGGTATCACACAGCAGCTGCTTTACCAGCTCGCCGCCGCCCTCGCCGACTGCCATCGTGCCCAGTGCGCCATAGCGGGTATGGGAGTCAGAGCCGAGAATCATGCGGCCGCAGCCTGCCATGGTCTCACGCATATACTGGTGGATGACTGCCATGTGCGGCGGAACATAGATGCCGCCGTACTTCTTTGCAGCAGACAGTCCGAATACATGGTCATCCTCATTGATGGTGCCGCCGACAGCACACAGGGAGTTGTGACAGTTGGTCAGCACGTACGGGATCGGGAAGCGCTCCATACCGGAAGCCTTCGCTGTCTGCACAATGCCGACAAAGGTGATGTCATGGGATGTCATGGCATCGAACTTGATGCGCAGCTTATCCATGTTATCGGATACGTTGTGTGCCGAAAGAATGGAATACGCGATGGTACCCTTCTTGGCTTCTGCCTTGTTTGCTGCCTGACCGGTCAGTTCCTGCACTTTGGCTGCATCTTTTTCTTCGACAATCTTGTTGCCGCCGACCAGATATACGCCGCCGTCATATAATTTGACCATTTTTGTAGCTCCTTTCGCTGCCTGTTTTTCCCGCGCGCATGATTGTGCGCGAAAAATTTTTTGATGCATTCCGCTGCCATCCTGCCTCTATGATAAAAAAAGCATGTTTTGAATGTTTGCAGCTTCTCTCATGCATATCATTATAATCTATTCTGCCGCATTGTTCAATCATTCTCTTGCGGAATTCTCTCAAGGGAACGAAAAAAAATGGTGCAATTTTGCCAAAAATCGCACCATTTTCACGAATCAGGCCGTCGCAGGCATTACAGCTTGCTCTGTGCCTTGTTCAAAAACTTCTCGTTTGCGATGATGAATCGCTCATGAATTCCTTCACCGATGCAGCCACCCTTGTCGAAAGCCTTCACTTCAAACACCAGACGCTTGCGGTCTACCTCGATGAGCTTGGTCTCGCAGGTCACTTCCATGCCGACCGGAGATGCCGCCAGATGCTTGACATTCATCAGCGTTCCGACCGTGCCCTGTCCTTCCTCCAGCTCACCGGCAACGCTGGTGTACGCGGTGTTTTCCATCAGCGCAATCATGCTCGGCGTTGCGTATACCGGCAGCTCACCGCTGCCCATTGCCTTCGCCGTCATTGCCTCTGTAACCGTAATCGTCTGCTTGCCGCAAATTCCAACTTCCATAGTATGTACCTTCGCTTTCTGTCTCTAGTTAGATGGGAACAATTTCCCGTTTCAGTATACCGCATGTTCCAACCGGATGCAACCAAAAAATCCTTCCCGCGCGCGGCGGGAAGGATTCTGTGATTTAATTCAATGCCGCCAGACCGATTTCGCGGGTGCGGATGCGCACGGCGTTGTCCAGATCATAGCTAAAAATCTTGCCGTCACCGATTTCACCGGTGTATGCCGCATTGCAAATGGCATCAATCGTGATGCGTGCCCATTCCTCATCGGAAACGACAATTTCAAACTTAATCTTTGGAATCAGGTTGACCTGCACGGCGTGACCGCGGACGTTTTTGGTGCCGCCCTTCTGCGCGCCGCAGCCCATGACCTGATACAGCGTGATGCCGTGTACATTGATCATGGACAGGGCATCCTTGACGTCCTCCAGCTTTTCCGGCCGGACAATGGCTTCAATCTTAATCATATAACAGTTTCCTCCCAAACAATCAGTCCAAACCGGTGAAGGTCGGATATGCGCGTTCGCCATGCATCGCTTCATCCATGCCGATGCGCTCCGCGTGTTCATCGACACGCAGCGGAACAATCAGCTTGACAATGCCCGCGCAAACCAGCGTGCCGACAATCGCAATCGCAATGGTAATGACAATGCTGAGAACCTGTGCGGCAAACAGATGATAGTCGCCAAAAACCAAGCCATCCCACTGTGCAACCGGATTGATGGAGCTTTTTGCAAACAGACCCGTCGCAATGCCGCCCCAAATGCCGCCAACGCCGTGACAGCCAAATGCATCCAAGGCATCATCATAGCCAAACTTTGCCTTGATAACCGAAACGGCAAAATAGCAAATCGGGCTGACCAAACCGCCGATGATAAACGCTGCCCACAGCGGTACAAAGCCTGCGCCCGGTGTGATGGCAACCAGTCCCAGCACACCGCCTGTGCACGCACCGACCAAAGACGGCTTGCCGTCTCGAATCATATCAATGAGCATCCATGTCAGCATTGCCATCGCCGCAGAGGTGTTTGTGGTCAGGAACGCATGTGCTGCCAGACCGTTTGCCTCCAGTGCACTGCCGGCATTGAAGCCAAACCAGCCAAACCACAGCAGCGATGCGCCGAGCACAACAAACGGAATATTGTGCGGCAGGAAATTGCCCTGCTCGCTGCCCAGACGCTTGCCGAGAATCAGGGACAGCACCAAGCCGGAAACACCGGAGCTGATGTGAACGACATTGCCGCCCGCAAAGTCAACCGAGCCGATTGCCGCCAAGAAGCCGCCCTCGCCCCATACCATATGTGCCAGCGGATAATACACGACCAGCGACCACAGAATAATGAACAAAAACAGAGCCTTGAAATTCATTCTGCCGACAACCGAGCCGGTGAGCAGTGCCGGTGTGATAATCGCAAACATCATTTGGAACGCAACGAAAACCAATCCCGGTATCTGATCCGAATACGCGCCCGGCTCCCATCCCACGCCGTTTAGAAATGCGTTCTGGAAGGTTCCGATGATGCCTCCGACATTTCCGCCGAACGACAGAGAATATCCGATTGCCACCCAGAGAACCGATGCAAGACCCATGATGAAAATTGAGGACATCATGGTATTGACCACGTTCTTTCTGCGGCACAGGCCGCCGTAAAAGAACGCCAGACCCGGTGTCATAAAAAAGACATATGACGAACAAATCATCATAAATCCCGTGCTGCCAGTGTCTATCATTTGTTTCCACTCCTATCATACTACATTTTGCGAACTGCGTAAATAAAAAATAGGCGCCAGTGACCTTTTTGGATCACTGACGCCTTCGTCTTGTTTAGAATACCACGCCTTGTAAGAAAATGCAAGTACTATTTTCGAATTATTCATTTTTTTCAAAATCCCCTGCACAATAATTCACAGAATAACCGACAAAATGTCCAAATAGATGGGCTGTTTTGTCCATTTACATTCGATGCGTCTCGTCTTATAATGAAGACAAATCAAATCCAAAGGAGTGTGTTCTATGATTGACCGTGAAGATCTCACTTGCTGGATTCATCATTCTATGGCAATTACAGGCGGATATTTGGGCGTGTACGCATTGCTGTGCCGCGATGATTTCTTCGGCAACGCCCTGACATCCAATATGATTTATATTGTTACCAGCTTGTTCGGACAAAATCTCATGGATGTACTCATTCGCATGGCCGCCGTCTTATTATATGTGGCCGGCTGTGCGTCAACCATTGTTTTGTCCAAAAAGTACCACAAAAAGCTGTACCCGTATTCTTTGGCAGTGACAGGACTTGCAATTATCATTCTCGGCTTTCTCCCCGAGCACATGAATGCGGTTGTCGGTCTGTACCCCATCTTTTTTGCAATGGCATTTCAGTGGAACTCCTTCCCCGGTGCGTACGGCTATAATGCCTCCTGCATCTTTTCCACCAACAACTGCCGACAGATCGCCAATGCCCTGACGGAGTATTCCATTACTCACGAAAAAAAGCAGCTCAAAAAGGCTTGGTTTTTTTCCGGCACGGTTCTCTGTTTCCATCTGGGCGTTGCGTTTTCTTGGCTGACGCACTATTTTATCGGCATTCGCAGCGTTTGGCTGTGTGCCGTCCCGCTTGCTGTCTCCGCGGTTCTGATTTATTGGGAGGCACAGCTGGACAAGCAGCCGGAACCATCTGTTTGTAAAAAAATACCTGCTGCCGTGTGCGTACAGGCAGCTGAAAAGCATTGACCGAACTCTCCCCGCTTCGGTCTCCGTATGAACCAAGGGCACTGTCGAACTGGTATGAGTCATCCGGAACGACAGTGCCTGTTTTTCTCACATGATTTCCTATTGTAATGCAAAGGAGGCAGTACGTTATGGCTGTCACGCTCAAAATGTTATCCGAGCAAACCGGCTTTTCCCCAGCCACGATTTCTCGTGTCCTCAACAACGATCCGTCTATGACGGTCGGAGAGGATACACGGCGTATCATTTTTGATGCCGCACACCGGCTCGGCTATTCCGGCAGCTCCGGCCGCCGCAATCAGCGCACCGCAGCAGATACCCTGTTTATCGGCATCGCAGAAATGCTCTCTCCCGCCGAGCAGATGACCGATCCGTACTTTTTATACCTCAAAAATTTTATCGAACAGACGTGTTATGAGCACAAGCTGCAAACCGTTCCGCTGCGTCTCGTCGAGGGCAAATATCAAATGCTGTCCGCCTCCGGTGTGGACGGCATCATTGCCATCGGCTATTTTACCGACAAACAGATTCAATCTCTGTGCAGCATCAGCAGCAATATTACGTTTTTGGATTCTTCCCCCAACGAACTGCTGTATGATTCCGTTGTTCCGAATTTCGAGCTGGGCATGAAACAGGCGCTGGACTATCTGCGTTCTCTCGGTCACATACGCATCGGATATCTCGGTCCCAAGCGCTTGCTGGATGAGACACAGCGCGTTGTTTTGGAGCCGCGCCGCCGCTATTACGAGCATTATATGCGCGAGGCCGGTCTGTTTGAGCCGAATCTTATTTTGGAAACACCGCTGCGCGACCAAGCACTCGTGGAAAGTGAACTGTGTCTGCGTCTGCGCACGCTGGACGGCGACAGCCGGCCGACTGCTCTGTTCACCGTGAACGAGGAAACGGCAATCGGCGCCATTCATGCGCTGCGCAGTTTGCAGCTGAAAATTCCGGAAGATGTCAGCGTTGTCAGCTTCAACAACACCGCGATGTCCTCCGTTGTAGAACCGGCGCTGACCAGCATCAGCCCGCATCTCGACTACATGGCGGCAACCGCGGTACAGCTTGTGCGCCAGCGCGCCGCTACGCCCACACATCAGCCGGAACGGCATTTCCCGCAAAAGGTTGTCATTCCGCCGTCTCTTGTCGTGCGCAGCAGCACCATGCCATATGAAAAATCTACAGATTGAGAAAAAAGCGGACAGCTGAAATTCAGCTGCCCGCTTGCTTTTTGTATAGTTACCACTGATTAAAGCTGCAAACTTCTTCCAGCGGCTTGCGAACCTTCTTGCGCGGTTCCTTGCTCTCTGCGCTGTATCCGACAGCCAGCACCATGCGAACCGTATGTCCTTCCGGAATGCCGAAGAACTCCTCCATCTTGCTCTGATCGCTCATGCCCAACACACAAGTAGCCAAGCCGAGATCATCCGCTTCGTACATCATGTTCATGGCTGCCATGCCGATATCACCCTGTGCAAAGCGCTGCGAATCACCATAGTAATCCAAAACTGACGGCATGACATTGGCATGCTGCTCGACCAGTGCGATAAATGCCGGTACGGAATCTCTCCACGGGCATCCGGTTGCGCCGCCCTCTACAACGAGTGCTTCGCACATCTTCTTTTTTGCTTCCGGCTCATCAATGACGAGAAACTTCCACGGCTGCGCATTACAACCGCTCGGTGCCAATCTGCCCGCCTCGACCATCTTGGTCAGCAGTTCGCGGGAAACCGGCTTGTCCTGATACGAACGGCAGCTTTCGCGCTGATATACCATATCCATAAAACTCATACTTTCAGCCTCCTATGTTGGTTTTTCGCTTTCAGTATAGCATCAGCCAGTCGCAACGTCAACGGGGTTCTCCTGCATGGAATGCAGCGGCATTTTGCTTTTTCCCTCAAAGTATGGTACGATGTTGCGAGAAAGGAGGCTGCAGGATGATTGTAATTTGTGTCATGGATGACCACGGCGGCATGCTGTTCAACCATCGGCGGCAAAGTCAGGATCGCATTTTGCGCGCGCGTATTTTACAGCGCACCAAGGGAAAAAAGCTGTGGATGAACGCCTATTCCTACGAGCAATTTGCCGCCGAATCCGCGCCGCATATCGTGGTTTCTCAGCAATTTTTGCACGAAGCTGCCGCAGGAGACTACTGCTTTGTGGAGACCTGCTGCTTGAAGGCGGTTGAATCGCGCATCGAAGCGATGATTGTATACCGCTGGAATCGCAGCTATCCGACGGATTTCCGGCTGGATCTTGCGCTGACGCCGCCGCATTGGATACAGACGCACACCGCAGAGTTTGCAGGAAATTCTCACCCGTGCATCACAGAGGAGATCTATCTTCCTGCGGCTCACAGAGAGGAGACATAATCTTTGAAACACAGGAAACGATTGGCGGCTTGTCTGCTGACAGCCGCCCTCACCGTGAGCACCCTTTGTACCGGTGCTTTTGCATGGAACACACCGACAAAAGTCGCGCACCGATTTGCAGACGTCAGTTCCTCTGATTGGTTTTGCGATGCCGTACAAACCGCCTTTGACAAGGGCTACATGAGCGGTACATCCAATACGACGTTTGTTCCGCGCGGTGCGACCACCCGCGCAGCATTTGTACAGACGCTGTACGCCAAAGCCGGCAGCCCGTCGGTGAGCAGTGCCAATCCATTTCACGATGTAAAATCCGGAGACTGGTATTATTCTGCGGTGCTCTGGGCGAGCCAAAACGGCATCACAAACGGCACTTCCGCGACAACATTCAGCCCGAACGCCAACGTGACGCGGGAACAGCTCGCTGTCTTTCTGTATGCAGATGCGGGCAAACCGCACACCACCGGCAGTCTTTCGGATTTTGCAGACAGCGGCCGCGTAGACAGCTGGGCATTGACCGCAATGCGCTGGGCGGTACAAAACGGCGTGATTTCCGGCTCTACATCCAACGGCAAACGATATTTGAAGCCATTGGACAATGCAACGCGCGCGGAAACCGCAACCATGCTGGTTTATTACACCGGCGGCATACAAACCAAGCCTGCGGCAATCTCCCCGACCGGTTTTTGTTACGATGATGTGGCGGATTATTCCGGCGCGGCGTATGCAGTCGTCAACAACAACACACCGTTTTTTACCAGTGCAGACGAAACTACAACCTCATTTGAGCGATACAGCGCGCTGGATGGGATGGGACGCTGCGACACCGCATATGCCAATGTCGGCACCGATCTCATGCCGACAGAACACCGCGGGGACATCAGCAGCGTCAAGCCCACCGGCTGGCATTCTGTCAAATATGACATCGTAGACGGCAAGTATTTATACAATCGCTGTCATTTAATCGGCTACCAGCTGACCGCAGAAAATGCAAACAAATTAAACCTCATCACCGGCACGCGATACCTCAACATACAGGGCATGCTGGATTTTGAAAACATGGTTGCCGACTATGTAAAAGAAACTCAAAATCATGTATTATACCGCGTCACGCCGGTCTTTGAGGGAGACAATGCGGTTGCAAACGGCGTCCTGATGGAAGCACAGTCGGTGGAGGATCACGGTGCAGGCGTCACGTTCTGTGTTTACTGCTATAACGTGCAGCCCGGCATTGTCATCGACTATGTGACCGGCGACAGCTATCAGACCTCGACGCCGTCTCAGCCAAGCGGCGAGACGACAGCTACTTACATCTTGAACACCGGTTCCAAAAAATTCCACAAGCCGAGCTGCTCCAGCGTCAACAAAATCAGCGCGGCAAACAAGAAGTCATTTACCGGAAAGCGTTCGGATTTGATTTCACAGGGATATTCCCCGTGCGGCACGTGCAAGCCGTGATAGGAAACAAAACCGCCCCGAAGGGCGGTTTTGTCATGTCTGATAACGATTCAGAATATTTTGCGCAATGACTCTTTTGGCTTGATGCCGATGCATTGCCTGATTTTTGATATACAAATAGGCTTCCGATTCGCTCATCTGTTCTCTCTCCATCAGCAAACGCTTCGCCCGACTGACAATACAAACATCCGATAACCTTTGTTGCAGTTCTTCTTTCTCTTTTTGCAGAGAAAGTACCCAATCTATCAAACGCAGCACCTGCGCAAAGGTCACACGGGAAATCGGTTTTTCCACTGCCATTCCTCGAAAATGTCCATTCTGTACAGGAATCGAAAATTTTTGTGGAACAAGAATCAGAACGAATGCGCTTGTCCGTTTATATATTGTATGTGTGATTTGATATTCCCAGGAATTCACGGAAGATATATCAACAATCACGAAATCGAAGCTGTTATTTTGTAAAATTCCACGTGCTTGTTCGGCAGAATATGCTGAATCAATTCGTTTTTCTGCATATACATTGCAGACGATCCGTTTCATATCATCCATGTGCTTTACAGACGTCCCGACAAGTAAAATTCGTTTCATAAGCTCTACAAATGCCGAAGGTGTGTTCGATACTCTCTCAGTTGTTCTTCTCCAATCTGCGTGATGATATGTTCTAATGTCATAAGAAGTTTTTCTTTATCCTGCGGCAGGTTTCCGTACATAGGAACTGCATTGGACGCACCCATCGCAGCAAACTGTACCGGAATATTTAATCGTTTTATCAACACCTGCAATTCCTGATATTTTTCCACCTCACGTTCTTCCTTCCAATTTCCACGCTGAATTTCTTGATACAGTTCGGAATTTGGATAAATCGTCAGCATATTGGCTCCAATCAGCTTCGGGTGCAGCTGGTTGCAAATATCCGCCGTTCGTGTTGCACCAAGCACTCCTTTTCCCGCACCGGAAACTCCTGTCAGATAGAAAAACGCATAGCTGATATTGGCAGCATCTAAGCGCTTGCACTGTTCGAGAATATCTTGTGCCGTGTAGCCTTTATTCATAAACTGTAAAGCGTCCGTATCTCCTGTTTCCATGCCAATCGTCAAACCCGTATAGCCTGCGTCTCGTAAAGCAAGCAATTCTTCCTCTGTTTTTTGTTTTATATCTGTGATTCGCGCAAAACACCCAATTGTTTTGACTGTAGGAACGTACTCATAAATACGTGCAGCGATGTTCAATAAGCGTTCAGATTGCAAAACAAACGGATTGGCTCCCGTCAAAAATGCTCGTTTGAACCCTTCTCTCTGTGGTTGTCCTGTCAGCTTGTTCGCTTGACTCGTCATCGGATGATAATACAATGTCTGAATTTCCAGCAGATCACTTGTTATATCCTGCATCGGAGACATCTTGAATGGAAACGGAATATCATCATACAGCGTACAAAATTTGCACTTGTGATGGGTACATCCTGCCGTCACCTCCAGCAGCAGGGAATCCGCCTCATATGGCGGTCTCCAAACGGTTCCTGTAAAATGCATTCGCCTCACTCCTCTGTGTTTTGATGTTCTCAGTATAACAGAATGTCTGGATTTGAACAGTACGGTACTTTTTTGCAGTACCTTGTCAAATCCTTTTCCGCGCGATATACTAAAAACAAAGGAGGGATTTCTCATGCGAAAAAGCAATGCCGCAATAAAACGGTGCAAAACCATGTCTACGCTGCAAAAGATTTTAGGCGGAAAGTGGAAACTGGAAATTTTATATTATATCGGCGTAGAAGATGTGCACCGATTTGGTGCCCTCCGCCGCCATTTGGTCGAGATTACAGAATCCTCTTTGACCAAGCAGCTGCGCGAATTAGAGGCAGATGGATTTTTGCATCGACACGACTTCCACGAAGTCCCTCCGCATGTCGAATATACATTAACGGAATTGGGAGAAAGTTTTCTCTCCGTTCTGCACTATATGAAAGCATGGGGCGAGAAAAATCTATAACCGGACGCAAAAAGGCGACAGGAAACATCCTGCCGCCTTTTGTTTTATCTGATTGTCAGCAATCAATCGAACTCAATCGGATCAATGTGCCAAATGTTGTCCGCGTAGTCCTTGATGGTACGATCCGAGCTGAACTTACCTGCGTTGCAGATGTTTCTCCAGCACTTTTCTGCGAATGCGTACTTATCCTTGTAGTCGCGGTTGAGCTTGAGCTTGGTGTCCACATAGCTCTGGAAGTCATACATCAGGAAGTACTTATCCGGATGGCTCTGACCCCAATCGACATTGTGGATGATAGAATCGTACAGCTCCTTGAACATGCCGGTGCCGCCATCGTCCAGCGTGCCGTTTACAAGAGCTTCCATGACGCGCTTGATCTTCGGGTCGTTGTTGTAGATGTGATACGGAATGTAGTTGTTGTTCTCTTCCTTCTCAATCTCGTCAACGGTTGCACCAAAGATATACTCGTTCTCCATGCCGGCTTCCTGTGCAATCTCTACGTTTGCACCGTCCAGCGTACCCAGCGTAACCGCGCCGTTGAGCATCAGCTTCATGTTGCCGGTGCCGGATGCCTCGGTACCTGCGGTAGAAATCTGCTCGGATACGTTTGCAGCTGCTACCAGCTTCTCAGCATAGGATACGTTGTAGTTCTGTACGAAGATAACGCGCAGCTTGTCACGAACCTGACCGTCGTTTTCTACGAGACGAGCGATTTCGTTAATCAGCTTGATGATGCCCTTTGCACGAACATAGCCCGGCGCAGCCTTTGCACCAAAGATGAAGGTGGTCGGATGGAAGTCCTGAATGGAGCCGTCCTTCAGACCGTAGTAGATATACAGGATGGACAGGGCGTTCAGGAACTGACGCTTGTACTCGTGCAGACGCTTGATCTGGATGTCATAGATGGAATCCTTGATCGGAGCGGTGCCGTCATGCTTGAGCATGAACAGACCCAGCTGATGCTTTTTCTTGTGCTTGATGTCCCAGAACTCGTCGAGAACCTTCTTATCGGTTGCGTACTTCTCCAGCTTCTTGAGCTGCGGCAGATCCGTAACCCAAGCGTCCGAACCGAGCAGGCGGGTAATCATCGCAGACAGCTCGCGGTTGTTCATTGCCAGCCAGCGGCGCTGGGTGATACCATTGGTCTTGTTCTGGAAGCGCTCCGGCCACATCTCATAGAAGGAATGCAGGGTGCTCTTCTTCAAAATCTCGGTATGGATAGCAGCTACACCGTTTACATAGCTGGAACCGTACATCGCCAGATTTGCCATGTGAATCATATCATGCTTGATAATCTGGACATCCTGAATGAAGTCCGGATTGCGCTTCTGCTGATACAGCTCGTCGATGAAGCGGTTGTTGATCTTCTCGATGATTTCATAAATATCCGGAACGACCTCGATGAGCAGATGCTTGTTCCACTTCTCCAGTGCTTCCGGCAGAATGGTGTGGTTGGTGTAAGCAAAGGTCTTCTTTGCGATATTGAGTGCATCGTCGAAGCTAACGCCTTCGTATCTGGTCAGCTGACGAATGAGCTCCGGAATCGAGATAACCGGATGGGTATCGTTGAGCTGGATGGCATTGAAATCAGCGAAATGCGAGAAGTCATTGCCGTGTACCAGCTTGTAGTTTTTAATCATATCCTGCAGCGATGCACAGCAGAAGAAATACTGCTGCTTCAGACGCAGCTTCTTGCCCTCATCGGTGGAGTCGTTCGGATACAGCACGCGGGAAATGTCCTCTGCGCGGTTCTTCTCGCGAACCGATGCTTCATAGTGCTGATCGTTGAATTCGTTGAAGTCGAAGGAGGACAGCGGCTCTGCCTGCCACAGACGCAGGTTGCCGATGTGCTTGGTGCCATAACCGATAACCGGCAGGTCATACGGCACTGCACGAACGGTCTGGTCTGCAAAGCGAACGAGCACTGCATCGGAATCTACGCGGATGCTCCACGGATCGCCGAAGCGCGTCCAGTCATCGGCGGTCTCCTTCTGGAAGCCGTCCTGAATGTACTGCTTAAACAAACCATATTTATAGCGAATGCCATAGCCGTCGAGCGGGAGATCCAGCGTTGCTGCGGAATCCAGGAAACATGCAGCCAGACGTCCCAAGCCGCCGTTGCCCAGAGAAGCATCCTCTACTTCTTCCATCTCGGACAGCTTGAGGCCGCGCTCGTTAAACAGCTTTTCTACTTCATCGTAAATACCAAGGCAAAGCAAATTGTTATAGATTGCACGGCCAATCAAAAATTCTGCGGACATATAATATGCATGGCGTGCTTCTCTGTGCAGCTTCTGGCTTTCCTTCCACGGAGTGGCGATCTGTGCCATAATTGCTTTGGAAAGAGCATGATGAATATCCTGTGCGTTGGCCTCGTTGAGATCCTTGCAGCGGTCACTCTTCAGGTATACTTCCATCTCTTCCATCAGTTTGGTACAATTCATAATGTCTACCACCTTTCTCTTTTCGGCAGGCAGCGCGGGTTCTGCCTCAGGGGATTCGGCAGCGGCTCAGTAACTCTTCTCCATCTTACGTGTGCCGTCTCTCCCGCCATATGCGCCTTACGTTGATATGATTATAGCATACCATTTTGATGTTTTCAATAAAAAAATCGTAAAACTATGTAATTTTATTGTTCATATGTACTGTTTGTAACATTTTGTCTGCGTTTTTTGTTCTATTTGAAAACTTTACTTTTTGTTTTTATATCACACAAAGCAATATTCCTACCTTATATACAGGATTTTTTCGTTTGTCCACTTGACAACCCTGCGCTTCTGTGGTACTTTTAATACAACATTTGAAAACCGTTGATCGAGACAAGTACGCTTCGTGAAGTACGCACAGAGAGCTGTAGATGGTGGGATTACAGTGGTATGGATGATGCCGAATGGACTCGTGAGGGCAGCCTGAACGCCGTGCCGGCAAGTAGGCGCTGACGGAATCCCGCCGTTATCGTGGAGCGCACATGTTGGTGTGTGATGAGTGGTCGATGTTCTTTCGAACCATCGGCAATATGGGTGGCACCGCAGAAGCTGACAGCTTTTGTCCCAGAGATTCTAGCAGAGATGCAGGACTCGGGATGAAGGCTTTTTTTATTGCCCTTCCCTCACCGCATCCATTCAGAAAGGACGATATATCATGCTGAAACCTACTTCTTCCGAAATTCAATCGTATGCCGCGGACTATTCGATGATTCCGCTGTGCCGCGAGATTTACGCCGATGTCACCACGCCGATTGCGCTTCTGCGTAAGATTGCGCAGGTGTCCAACCGGTACTGTCTGCTGGAAAGCGTAGAGGGCGGCGAGCGCTGGGGACGCTACTCGTTCCTTGGATACGATCCGCTCGTTCATATTGTATGCAAAGACCACGTTGTCACCACGGAATACGCCGACGGACGCCGCGAAAGCGTTACCACGGATCAGCCCAACGACATCCTCCGCGCACTCATGGCACAGTACAAGGCGCCGCGCATCGAAGGCTTCCCGCCGTTTACCGGCGGCTTGGTCGGCTATTACGCCTATCGCATGATCGGCTATGCAGAGCCGACCCTGCATCTGCGCTCCAGCGATGTGGATGATTTCGACCTGATGCTGTTTGACAAGGTCATCGCGTATGACCACCTGTCACAGAAAATTAACGTCATCGTCAACATGCCGACCGACAACGTCTTGGAAAATTACGGCACGGCGCGCGCAGAAATCGAAAAAATGATTCGTCTGATTCGCGAGCCGCCGACCGCACACAAGCACTGCAAGCCGCAGTTCACCTGCAACGTGACCAAGGAAGAATACTGCGACATCGTCAACAAGACCAAGCAGCACATTGTAGACGGCGATATTTTTCAGGCAGTCCTGTCCCGCCGGTTTGAAACACCGTATACCGACAGCCTGCTCGATGCGTATCGCGTTCTGCGCACCACCAACCCTTCTCCGTACATGGTTTACCTGCATCGGGATGACATCGAGCTGATGAGCACCTCTCCGGAAACGCTGGTTCGTCTGCGAAACGGCCGTCTGTCTACATTTCCGGTTGCCGGTTCCCGTCCGCGCGGCGCAGATAAGGAGCAAGATCTCGCACTGGAAAAAGATTTGCTGTCGGATGAAAAGGAACTCGCCGAGCACAACATGCTCGTCGATTTGGGCAGAAATGACATCGGCAAATTGTCTCAGTTCGGCTCTGTCGAAGTCACAGATTATCAGATGATTCACCGGTATTCCCGCATCATGCACATTACCTCGGTTGTCGAGGGCAATATTCTGCCGAAGTTTGATGCTTTTGACGCCATCTCCACTCTGCTTCCTGCCGGCACCTTGTCCGGCGCGCCGAAGATTCGCGCCTGCGAAATCATCGAGGAGCTGGAGCCGTGCGCCCGCGGCGTATACGGCGGCGCACTCGGCTATGTCGATTTCACCGGCAACATGGACACCTGCATTGCCATCCGCATGGCGGTAAAGAAAAATGACAGGGTGACCATTCAGGCGGGCGGTGGCATTGTCGCGGATTCGGTTCCGGAAAACGAATACATGGAATCCCAGAACAAGGCGGGCGCCGTTATCGCTGCGATTGAACGCGCCGCCGAAGTGGACGCAGACTGAGAGGTGCTTTGCAATGCTTTTACTCATTGATAATTATGACAGCTTTTCCTACAATCTCTACCAGATGTGCGGTGCGATTGAGCCGGATATCCGTGTATTCCGCAACGACCGGATTACACCGGACGAAATCCGCAAGCTGAATCCGGATCACATTCTTCTCTCTCCCGGTCCGGGACGTCCGTGCGATGCGGGCATTTGTGAGGACGTCATTCGGGAATTTGCAGGAAAAATTCCCATTCTCGGCGTATGCCTCGGCCATCAGGCAATCTGCGAGGTGTACGGCGGCACCGTGACGCACGCCAAGCACCTGATGCACGGCAAGCAGAGCATTGTCTCGCTCGACCACAGCTGTCCGCTGTTTGACGGTCTGGCAAACGAAATGGCGGTTGCGCGGTATCATTCCTTGATCGGCACCAACCTGCCGGATACGCTCAAAATCGTATCCACGGACAGCATCGGAGAGGTTATGGCAGTCATGGACGAAAAAAACAAGGTCTTTGGTCTGCAATTCCATCCGGAATCCATTCTCACCCCGCAGGGTTCCGTTCTGCTGAAAAATTTTCTTGCGCTCTAACGCGTATTTCATAGATAAAGGAGAGTTCTCATTATGATTAAACAAGCGATTGAAAAAATTGTCACCCGCGAAGATTTGACATATGATGAAGCCTATCGGGTTATGAATGAAATTATGAGCGGCAAATCGACTCCGACACAGAACGCCGCATTTCTCGCAGCACTCTCTACCAAGAGCGCAAAGTTTGAAACCATTGACGAGATTTCCGGCTGTGCCGCTGCGATGCGTGAGCACGCCATTCCGGTAGATACCGGCGATCTCAAGTGCTTGGAAATTGTCGGAACCGGCGGTGACCGTTCCAATTCCTTCAACATTTCCACCACCGCCTCCATCATTATCGCGGCGGGCGGTCAGCCGGTAGCCAAGCACGGCAACCGCGCAGCGTCCTCCAAGTCCGGCGCTGCCGACTGTCTGGAAGCGCTCGGCGTCAATCTGAACCAGACACCGGAGACCTGTGTGCAGGAATTGAAGGATGTCGGCCTGTGCTTTTTCTTCGCACAGAAGTATCACACGTCGATGAAGTATGTCGGTGCCATCCGCAAGGAACTCGGCTTCCGCACCATCTTTAACATCCTTGGCCCCATCACCAATCCGTGCAAGCCGTGCTATCAGGTGCTCGGCGTATACGGAGAATATCTGGTTGAGCCGATGGCACATGTTTTGTCCAGCCTCGGTGTCGAGCGCGGCATGGTGGTATTCGGTCAGGACACCATGGATGAAATTTCCATCAGCGCACCGACCACCGTATGCGAATTCGGCAACGGCAAATACAAGAGCTACACGATTCAGCCGGAGGATTTCGGCTTCCCGCGCGGCAGCAAGAGCGATATTGTCGGCGGCACCGGCGAAGAAAACGCACAGATTACGCGTGATATTCTGTCCGGCAAGGAACAGGGCGCAAAACGCAACATTGTCCTGATGAACGCCGGCGCTGCGCTGTACATCTCCGGCAAGGCTGGCACACTGGCTGACGGCATGAAGCTGGCAGCTGAACTGATTGATTCCGGCAAGGCCATGCAGACATTGGAAGCCTATGTTGCTGCATCCAACAAGTAAGAGGAGCGGAGCATGATATTAGACGAACTTGCTGCTTACGCGCAGCAGCGTGTGCTTGCCGACAAGCAGGCACACCCATTGGAGGAACTCAAGCAGCGCTGTGAAACGGTTTCTCCCCGCACGCCGTTTGCGTTTGAACAGGCACTGCGCGCAGACGCCTTGTCCTTTATCTGTGAAGTCAAAAAGGCATCGCCTTCCAAAGGCATCATCGCACCGGATTTCCCGTATCTGGACATCGCGAAGCAATACGAACAAGCGGGTGCCGACTGCATTTCCTGTCTGACCGAACCCAAATGGTTTCTCGGCAGCGATACAATTTTTACCGACATTCGCGCAGCGGTACAGACACCGATGATTCGCAAGGATTTCACGGTTGACGAATACCAGATTTATCAGGCAAAGCTCATGGGTGCCGATGCGGTTTTGCTCATCTGCGCCATTTTAGATACCCAAACCATTGCACGCTATCTCGGCATCTGCGAAACGCTGGGACTCACTGCGCTGGTTGAAGCCCACGATGCAGCGGAAATTCAGTCCGCCGTTGACGCCGGCGCACGCGTCATCGGCGTCAACAACCGCAATCTGAAAGACTTCTCCGTTGATTTTTCCAACGCCAGCCGTCTGCGCGACTTGATTCCGCCGGAAAGCATCTATGTTGCGGAATCCGGTGTGTCCTGCGCCGCCGATGTCGCAGCACTGCGCAGCATCGGCGCAGATGCCGTGCTGATGGGCGAAGTGCTCATGCGTGCACCGGACAAAACCGCGCTGCTCCGCGAGATGAGACATGCAGGTCTGAACCAATGAAAGTAAAAATTTGCGGACTCAGCCGCCCGACAGATATTGCGGCGGTCAATCAATACCAGCCGGATTACGCCGGATTTATCATCAATTTTCCCAAGAGCCATCGAAGCTGCACACCGGAGCAGGTGCAGGCTCTGCACGCACAGCTGTCTCCGGACATTCCCGCCGTCGGCGTGACCGTCAATCAGCCGCTGGACACCGTCGCTTCCCTGCTGGAGCAGGGCATCATAGATATTGCGCAGCTGCACGGGCAGGAGGATGACGCCTACATTCAGGCGCTGCAAGCACGCACCGGAAAACCGGTCTGGAAGGCATTTCGCATTCGTTCCGCGGCGGATTTGCAAGCCGCGCGCGACAGCAGCGCGGATATGGTTTTGCTGGACAACGGCTATGGCACCGGCGAAACCTTTGATTGGACGCTCGTGCGCGACATCGGACGCCCGTTTATTCTGGCAGGCGGCCTGCGCGAGGAAAATATACAGGATGCTGCCAATATGCAGCCGGATACAATGGATATTTCCAGCGGTGCGGAGACAAATCGTGTCAAGGACCCCGAAAAAATCCGCACCCTGATCAACATCATAAGGAGTATATAACATGTCAAAAGGAAGATTCGGCATTCACGGCGGACAATACATCCCCGAAACTCTGATGAATGCCATTCACGAACTGGAAGAAGCGTATAATTATTATAAAAACGATCCGGCGTTCCATGCAGAGCTGGATGAGCTGCTCAAAAACTATGTCGGCCGTCCTTCCCTGCTGTACTATGCGGACAAGATGACCAAGGATTTGGGCGGCGCAAAGATTTATCTCAAGCGCGAGGATCTCAATCATACCGGTTCCCACAAAATTAACAACGCGCTGGCGCAGTGCCTGCTCGCCAAGAAGATGGGCAAGACCCGTGTTATCGCGGAGACCGGCGCCGGTCAGCACGGCGTTGCAACCGCAACCGCTGCCGCTCTGCTCGGTCTGGAATGCGAAGTGTACATGGGCCGTCTGGACACCGAGCGTCAGGCGCTCAACGTCTACCGCATGAAGCTGCTGGGCACCAAGGTGCATCCGGTCGACAGCGGCACCGCAACCCTGAAGGATGCCGTTTCCGAGACCTTCCGCGAGTGGGTCAGCCGCATTGAGGACACGCACTATGTTCTCGGCTCCGTCATGGGTCCGCATCCGTTCCCGACCATCGTTCGCGACTTTCAGGCTGTGATTTCCAAAGAAATCAAGCAGCAGATTCTGGAGCAGGAAGGCCGTCTGCCGGATGCCGTCATTGCCTGTGTCGGCGGCGGTTCCAACGCCATCGGCGCCTTCTACAACTTCATTGAGGACGAGAGCGTGCAGCTCATCGGCTGCGAGGCTGCCGGCCGCGGCATCGACACCAAGGAAACAGCGGCTACGCTGTCCACCGGCCGTCTGGGTATCTTCCACGGCATGAAGTCGTACTTCTGTCAGGATGAATACGGTCAGATTGCACCGGTTTACTCGATTTCCGCCGGTCTGGACTATCCGGGCATCGGTCCGGAGCACGCGATGCTGTTTGATTCCGGCCGCGCGCAGTACGTGCCGATTACCGACGAAGAAGCGGTACAGGCATTTGAATATCTGTCCCGCACGGAGGGCATCATTCCGGCGATTGAGTCCGCGCATGCCATCGCTTACGCGCAGAAGCTCGCGCCGACGATGTCTCCGGATCAGATTATTGTCGTCAATGTCTCCGGCCGCGGCGACAAGGACGTAGCGGCAATTGCACGCTACAGAGGGGAGGATCTTCATGACTAAGATTGCAGATGCTTTTGCAAACGGCAAAGCGTTTATTCCATTTTTGACCTGCGGTGATCCGGATTTGGAAACCACCGAAAAACTGATTGGCGCCATCGCAGAGGCCGGCGCAGATCTCATTGAGCTGGGCATTCCGTTCTCCGACCCGACCGCTGAGGGGCCGGTTATTCAGGACGCCAACCTGCGCGCCCTGTCCGCGGGCACTACCACCGACAAGATTTTTGATATGGTGCGCCGCGTGCGTCAGACGGTCTCGATTCCGATGGTATTTATGACCTATGCAAACGTAATCTTCTCTTACGGCGCAGATCGCTTCCTCAAAACCGCCGCGGAAATCGGCATGAACGGCATCATCGTTCCGGACGTGCCGTTTGAGGAAAAGCAGGAGTTTGAGCCGCTTTGCCAAAAATACGGTCTGGCTCAGATTTCCATGATTGCACCGACCTCTCATGACCGCATCCGCGCGATTGCCGAACAGGCAAACGGCTTCCTGTACTGCGTCTCCTCCCTCGGCGTCACCGGCACACGCACGGCGATTACGACCGACATCGGTGCCATGGTCAGGCTCGTCAAGGAGGTCAAGGACATTCCGTGTGCCGTCGGCTTCGGCATCTCGACGCCGGAACAGGCAGAGAGCATGTGCCGTCAGGCGGACGGCGCGATTGTCGGCTCCGCGATTGTCAAGCTCATCGCGCAGTACGGCCGCGACAGCGTGCAGCCGGTTGCGGACTATGTACGCACGATGAAAACCGCCTGCCGAAATGCACAGTAATTTGTATTTTTATACTTTTTTGTAACAAAAGATCTCCTTTTACACCAAAGGGGGTCTTTTTACTTTTGTCAATTCGCATTTCGCCGGATTGTATTGTCATTTTTTGTCTACTTTGACTATTACATTCTTGCTTCTTTGCTTTTTATACGAATTTCTGTTCAAATTATCTGTAATTATACGAAAATTGCATTGCAATACTGTGTATTTCTGATGTATAATAACAGTGTTTGGATGACCTTATTTTGTACGGCGGCTGCGGCTCGCACCGCATCATGTTCCGTCAAAAAACGTCATTTACTTATTTTGTCATCTTTAATTATTTAAAGGAGCTGATACACTGTGCCAAAAAAACTGAAGATCACAGAGACCGTCCTTCGTGACGCCAACCAGTCTCTGTGCGCAACTCGTCTCCCGATGTCGGAATTCAAGCCGATTCTGGAGACCATGAACAAGGTTGGTTACCACTCTGTCGAGTGCTGGGGCGGTGCTACATTCGATTCCTGCCTTCGTTACCTGAACGAAGATCCGTGGGAGCGTCTGCGCACCATCCGCAAGGCTATGCCGGACACCAAGCTGCAGATGCTGCTGCGCGGCCAGAACATTCTGGGCTACAAGCACTACTCTGACGACACGGTTCGCGCTTTCGTTCGCAAGAGCGTAGAAAACGGCATCGACATCATCCGTATTTTCGACGCGCTCAACGATATGCGCAACATCGAGACCGCGGTTGACGAGTGCCTGAAGGCAGGCGGCGAAGCACAGGGCACCATTTCTTACACCCAGTCTCCGGTTCACACGCTGGAAAACTATGCAAAGCTCGGCAAGCAGATTGAAGAGCTTGGCTGCCAGTCCCTGTGCATCAAGGACATGGCTGGCGTTATGAGCCCGCAGGAAGTATACGACCTCATCACCGCACTCAAGGCTGAGGTCAAGATTCCGATCGTCGTTCACACCCATGCTACCACCGGTCTGGGCTCCATGACCTACCTGAAGGCTGTTGAGGCCGGCGCTGACGTCATCGACTGCGCAATCTCTCCGTTCGCAGGCGGTACTTCCCAGCCGTGCACCGAGGCAATGGATCACGTGCTCGTACAGATGGGCTATGAGACCGGTCTGGACCGCGCTGCCATGCGCAAGGTCAACGAGTTCTTCGAGCCGATCAAGAAGGCATATGTCGAGGAAGGCAAGATCAACCCGTTCGTTATGAACGTCAACACCAACGCCCTCCACTACAAGATTCCGGGCGGTATGCTGTCCAACCTGATTGCAAACCTGACCGACATGAAGGCGCTGGATCGTCTGGATGAGGTTCTGGCTGAGGTTCCGAATGTCCGCAAGGATATGGGCTACCCGCCGCTGGTTACTCCGCTGAGCCAGATGGTTGGTTCGCAGGCTGTTAACAACGTCCTGATGGGCGAGCGTTACAAGAACATCACCAAGGAAATCCGCGCATACATCCGCGGCGAGTACGGCAAGGCACCGGCTGAAATCAATCCGGAACTGGTAACCAAGGTTCTGGGCGAAGGCAACAAGCCGGTGGAAGGCCGCTACGCAGAGACGCTCAAGCCGGAGATTCCGGAAGCTGTCAAGAAGCTGGAAGGCATCGCCGAGAGCGAGGAGGATGTTCTGTCCTATGTAGCATTCCCGCAGCAGGCTGAGAAGTTCTTCCAGTACCGCGAGGAGCACAAGGGCGTCAAGGTAACATATTCCATCAAGAAGGTTGACTAAGGAGGCAGACAATGAACATTGGTGTAGGTGAAGCCCTGCTGATTGCGCTGTGTGGCTTCGTAACCGTATTCCTCCTTCTGCTTTTCCTGATTGTCGTCATTAAAATCATCTCTGCCGTTGTCGTTTCTCTTCAGAAAGGCAAAAACAAAGCTGCTGTTCCGGCTGCGCAGACCGCAGCTCCGGCTGCTCCTGCAAAGGAAGAGGAAAAGCCTTCCAAGCCGTGGGACGGCAAGCTGCAGCTGATTGATGTCGATGAAGAGACCGCGGCGTGCATTATGGCCATCATCAGCGATGAGACCGACATTCCGCTGGACGAATTGCAGTTCAGACGCATTCAGGCGCTTTAATTGGAGGTACAAAACAACATGAAATATATCGTAACACTCAACGACAAACAGTATGAAGTTGAAGTAGAAAAGGGCAAGGCTGTCGCTGCTTACATCGGCGAGGCACCGGCTCCGGCTCCGGTTGCTGCCGCTCCGGCTCCTGCCGCTGCACCGGCACCGGCTCCGGCTGCTGCTCCGGCAGCTCCGGCAGGCGCAGGTGATCCGATCACTTCCCCGATGCCGGGTACCATCCTCGACGTTCGCTGCCAGCAGGGTCAGACCGTAAAGAACGGCGACATCCTGTTCATTCTGGAAGCAATGAAGATGGAGAACGAAATCTTTGCAAACAAGGATGGTACGGTAACTTCCGTATGCGTATCCAAGGGCGCGTCGGTTGACACCGGCAGTGTTCTGTGCACCATCTCTTAACGGAGGTCGCAGACAATGGAATTTTCTTTCACTACCGTTCTCGGTAAGATTCTCGGAGAATCGGGTTTCGCAGGCTTATTCGGCAATGGTCTTGATGGCTGGAAAAGCTTGGCAATGATTCTCATTGCGTTTGTCCTGCTGTACATGGGCATCGCAAAGAAGTTTGAGCCGCTGCTGCTGGTTCCGATTGCATTTGGTATGCTGCTGGCAAACCTGCCGAACGCAAACATCATGCAGGACGGCGGACTGCTCAATTACTTCTACTACGGCGTTAAATTCGATATTTATCCGCCGCTGATCTTTATGGGCGTCGGTGCAATGACAGACTTCGGCCCGCTGATTGCCCGTCCGTCCTCCCTGCTGCTCGGCGCCGCTGCGCAGTTCGGTATCTTCTCCGCCTTCCTCGGCGCTCTGCTGATCTTCCATTTCCCGGTCAACGTTGCTGCTGCTATCGGTATCATCGGCGGTGCAGACGGCCCGACCGCTATCATGGTAACTTCTCAGCTGGCTCCGGAGTACCTGTCCGCTATCGCTATTGCGGCGTACTCGTACATGGCGTTGATTCCAATGATTCAGCCGCCGATTATGAAGCTGTTTACGCGTAAGGAAGATCGTAAGATTAAGATGACGCAGCTGCGCGAAGTTTCCAAGGCTGAGAAGATCATCTTCCCGATTGCCGTTGCTACCATCGTTATCCTGCTTCTGCCGGACACCGCTCCGCTGATCGGTATGCTGATGCTGGGCAACCTGTTCCGCGAGTCCGGCGTATGCGACCGTCTGTCTGATACCGTTCAGAATGCTCTGATGAACTCCATCACCATCCTGCTCGGCACTTCTGTCGGCGCAACCGCTGCTGCAAGCACCTTCCTGACTTGGCAGACCATCTTTATCATCGTTCTGGGTCTGGTTGCATTCCTGCTCTCCACCTTTGGCGGCGTCATCTTTGGCGACATCATGTGCTGGGTTACCAAGGGCAAGATCAACCCGCTGATCGGTTCCGCCGGTGTATCTGCCGTTCCGATGGCTGCCCGTGTGTCTCAGATCGAAGGCCAGAAGGAAAATCCGTCCAACTTCCTGCTCATGCACGCCATGGGCCCGAACGTTGCCGGTGTTATCGGCTCCGCCGTTGCTGCCGGCTTCTTCCTGAAGCTGGTTCCGATGCTGCTCGGCTAATTTCCCGAAATGCAATCCCCTTCCAAAATTTTTGGAAGGGGATTTTTCGCGCACTGCTTTACTATTTCGGCAAAATCCAGTACAATAAAATACGATAAAAGGTTTAAGACAGGAGTTTTGCATTGTGAAAAAAGTATTGATTGCATCGGATATCCATGGTTCTGCGTATTACTGCGGCTGGCTGCTCGACCGCATCGAGGAACACCAGCCCGACCGCGTTGTACTGCTCGGCGATTTGCTGTACCATGGCCCGCGCAACGATCTTCCCAAAGGCTATGAGCCAAAGGACGTCATCCCGATGCTCAACGGCATTCGCGACAAGCTGCTGTGTGTGCGCGGCAACTGTGACACCGAGGTAGACCAGATGGTGCTGGATTTCCCGATTCTGGCGGACTATGCCGTTCTGATGCTGGGTGATCAGACGGTTTACATCACCCACGGTCACCACTACAACGAGCAGAATCCGCCGGCACTGGCACAGGGCGATGTGCTGCTGTGCGGACACACACACGTTCCCTGCCGTCACGAGCACGAGACGTTCACGTACCTGAATCCCGGCTCGATTTCCATTCCCAAGGATGGCTCTCATCCGAGCTATATGCTGTGGGAAAACGGAGTGTTCACGTGGTATGATCTGATAACAGGACAAAGCTATATTCCGGACTGACAGAAAGAAGGTCATCTGTATGAATGTGTTGGAGGAATACAAGCGCAAATTGCGCACGCCGGAACAGGCGGTACAGGTCATCAAAAGCGGCGATTGGATCGACTATACCACCAGCTTGGGACAGCCGATTTTGCTCGACCGCGCGCTGGCTGCCCGCCGCGATGAACTGACAGACGTGAAAATTCGCGGCAATCTGGTATTCGGCCCCTTGGAAGTGGCGGAATGCGATCCGTCGCAGGAGCATTTTATCTATCACTCGTGGCACTGTTCTTCCTACGAGCGCAGCCTGTGCGACCGCGGACTGTGTTATTATATCCCGATGGTGTTCCACTTAAATTCGGATTATTACAAGCACTTTTTGACGGTCAATGTCGCCATGGCGTGTGTGACGCCGATGGATCGGCACGGGTACTTTAATTTGTCCACCTCTACCGGCGTATCCGGTCAGATTCTACGCAAGGCGGACATTGTGATTCTTGAGGTCAATGAAAATCTGCCCAAGCTGTACGGCGGTTACGACGAATGTATTCACATCTCGGATGTGGATTACGTGGTAGAAGGCCATCACGACCCGTTTCCGGATGCTCCGGTGCCAAAAATCACGGATATTGACCGAAAAATTGCCGAAAACCTGCTGCCGTATCTGGTGGACGGCATGACGCTGCAGCTCGGCATTGGCAGCCTGCCGCACGCACTCGGCAACTTGATTGCAGAATCCGACCTCAAAGACCTCGGCATGCACACGGAGCTGTGTTCCGATGCCTATTTGCAGCTTCACAAGGCGGGCAAGCTCACCAACCGGTATAAAACCATCAACCGCGGAAAAAGCGTTCTCGGTGTCGCCGTCGGCTCCAACGAATTATACGATTGGATTGACGAAAACCCAAGTGTCGCCGTATATCCGCTGTCCTACGTCAACAATCCCGAAGTGATTGGACGCATTGACAACATGGTTTCCATCAACAGCTGCTTGGAAGTGGATTTGTACGGACAAGTATCGTCGGAAAGCGCCGGTACACGGCAAATCAGCGGCACAGGCGGTCAGCTGGACTTTTTGACCGGCGCTTCGACTTCCCGCGGCGGCAAGGCATTTATCTGCATGAGCTCCACATTTACAGACAGAAACGGCATGCAGCAGTCGCGCATTGTCCCGCGCTTCGGCGGCGATATTATCACCTCGCCGCGCTCGCAGGTGTATTATCTCGCCACGGAATACGGCGTCGTCAATCTCATCGGCAAGTCCACATGGGAACGGGCAGAAGCCATTATTTCTCTGGCTCATCCGATGTTCCGCGATCAACTCATTCGCGCCGCACAGGCACAGCACATTTGGAGACGTTCCAACAAGCGATAACAAAAACCCCCGACAGATTGTCGGGGGTTTTGCTTACATATGGACTTTTACTGTGACAATGCGCGTCACGGATTCATTGATTCGCTGTTCGGTCAACGTCCCGTCCTTCACAGCGTCCAGCACGCCCTGATAAGCCTCCTGAAAATCCTCCGGCATGAGAACAACATCCGCTCCCGCTTGCAGCGCCTTCACTGCCGCCTGTGCAGAGGTGTACTGTTCGGTCACGGCGCCCATGTTCATCGCATCTGTGACGACAATGCCGTCATAGCCCATCTGCCCGCGCAGAATATCGGTAATCATGGTTTTAGACAGCGATGCCGGTGTATCATCGCCTGTGACGCGCGGCGCGGAGATATGCGCCGCCATGATGAATTCTGCGTTGTTTTGGATGGCGTTTTCAAACGGAATCAGCTCACTTTGTTTGAGTTCATCCAGTGTCTTGTCCGTGTACGCATAGCCCTGATGCGTATCTCCCGCCGTCGCGCCGTGTCCCGGAAAATGCTTGTACACGCTGTACACCTGATGCTGTGCCAGTCCCTGTGCAACCGCCAATGACATGTCGGATACCACGCGTGGGTCACTGCCGAACGACCGCTTTTTGACCACGGTGTTGTCCGGATTGGTGAGCACATCGGCGTCCGGCGCAAAATCCAAATTAAATCCCAGCTCGGACAAATACGAACCGATGGTTTCTCCCGCCTGTTTGGCTTGTTGTACGTCACCGGATGCGCCGATTTTCGCCATATCACCGACATCTGTCACGTCAAATCGTCCGGTCGATGCCACGCGCGCCACCGTGCCGCCTTCTTCGTCCACACTGAGAAAGGCGGGCAGGCCGATTCTGTCCTCGCTGTATTTCTGAACGTTGCGCAGCATGTCTTGTACCTGCTGTTCCGACTGCAAATTGTCGCTGAAATAGACAAATCCGCCGACCGGTGTTTTGTTTATCGCCTGCTTTGTCGCATCACCTGCTGCTGTCGCCGTGCCAATGTCGACGATGGCTTCCGGCTGCACAAGAAACAGCTGCGCCACCTTCTCTTCCAGTGACATCGAATCGACAATGTTTTGGACTTCCTCGGTTGTTGTCGGTTTGGTTTGCGCTGCGCTGCCGGTATTGTCTTGTGTGCCGGCTGTCGTGCATCCGCCGAGCAGCAGTGCCGTGCTCAGCAAGCCTGCCAGCATTGTCATTCGTTTGTTCAATCGTTCTCTCCCCTTTGAACGTTTAGCTCTCATTTACCAGTTTTCCTGTCATATGCTCAATATGCAGCGCCAAAAGCTGCACACGAGCAATCGCTTTTTCCATCTCCGCATCGACTTCTTCTTCCGTCGGATAATATTTCATCGCCAGCTTGCGGACTTTTTCTTTTGTCTGCGCTTCGTCTGCAACCAGCTCTGCTCTGCCAAATGCAATCACACTGGTCACATTCCATACCCAGTCATTTTCCTTCTGGAAACCGGTGTTCCATGTGGTAAAGCACACTTTGTCACAGGCTTTGATTGCGTCAATTTTATGACCAACTCTGGCACAGTGAAAATAAATTGTCTGTTCGCCTTCGTCGTAATAAAAATCCAACGGAACCGCATACGGATAGCCTTCATCACCAATGACAGACAAAACACCTCGTTTTTCCGTCTTGAGAATCTCTGCACACGTTTCCGCTGTGACTGCCTGTTTATATCTTCTCATTTCCCGAAACATATGGTTTTCTCCTTTGCCGCGTTTACAAATAATCGGTTATATGTTCATTATAAAGCATTCCCGATGGCATTGCAACGCAGGTTATTTGGCAATATGTTTCTGATAACACCGTACCGTCAAAAATAAAAACAAAGGAATCGCCACAAGCTCACACACCAGCATCACATGCGCCGGCCAAACGCTGATCGTCTTGCCAAGATGCAGAAATTCAAAATCGCATATCGTATAGGTATAGCTATTATTCATGCCAACACCACCAGCCGGTAAAATGCGGGCAATCCACGCGGTCAAATTTCCTCCGCCGCCAAACATATACAGCAAAGACGGCGCGATCAAAAATACCAACGAAATGCCCAGCGCTTTGACATTGGAACGGCTGACGCTTGACACGAACAAGGTAAAACTGCTGACAGCAAGCAGCGTCACAAGTCCCATAGCTGTAATGGCATTTTGCGCCTCTCCGACTGTACCGGAAAACAGTGTTGCCGCAGACTGAATCACCTGCAGGGATGTCTCTCTGCATTCCCAACCAAACAGAGAATTGGAAAGCACGGTAAAAATCGTCATGCACACAGCAAATACCGTAATGAAAATCAGCATTGCTGCCGTGATTTTGGTCACTGCCAGTCTCTTGCGGCCATGTTTCGTGCAGCGCAAAATATCATCCGCACCGGTCTGATACTCCGCAGAAAAGGTCGGCGCGGCAATCAGTGTGCACAAAAATACCAACAGAAAAACATACATCCCAACATATTCCAACGCGTCCATCGTATATCCCGGATAATAGAAAAACGGCTGCGGTACTTTGCTGTACATCTGTTTTGCCTGTTCCTGTGCCTCCGGATGGTCATGCTGCTCTAAATTCATCAAATCACCAATGTGCGTTTTACACTGTTTGTAAAAGTTCTTGGCATCTTGATTTGTCAGCTGTGTAACCTCCGGCGCGAGTCCCTGTGCATCGGCATTGATTTCAATCAGCCGCTTGACCAACGGAGCTTCTGGAAAAATTTTGTGATAATAGACATCTGTCGGAAAATCTTCGCCGTTGACATCTCCATATTGTTTTACTGCCCCTTGATACTCCGCAAGGGCTTTTTGCATCTTTTTCGTTGTTACTTCGCCGCTGTACGGCGCAGACAGTTGTTTGATCTCCTGCACTGCTTGCAAACCGGTGATTTCAGAACCCTCTGATGGATACAGTCTGACATATGATACCGGCAGCCATGCCATTACGAGCGACAGAACCAATGCCAACGCCAAAATGCATCTTGTCGCACGGGAACTTACCATGCGTTTGAGTTCCAATTGCAATAATCGCATCAGTTACCCCTCTCTTTCTGTGTTCGGAAACAGCCACAAATACAAATCTTCCAGACGCGGCTCTATATTTTGAGACTGCGGAACTTCCGGTTTCTCTGCCAAATAGCGAATGGAAATACTGCCGTCTTCTTCATTGCGCAGGCTGACAACGCATAGCTGTTGCTCCCACCGTGACACCTCTTCCGGTCGGATTCTCGCATTCCAAACCTTCCCATTTATCTGCTGTACCAGTTGTTCCGTCGTTCCGGACGCGATAATGGAGCCATCTTTCATGACTGCATTTTGCGTTGCGATATACTCAACATCCGACACAATATGCGTCGAAATCAGCACAATGCGGTCATGGGCAAATTCCGACAGCAAATTTCGGAAACGCACGCGCTCTCCTGGGTCCAGTCCACTGGTCGGCTCGTCCAAAAACAATACCTCCGGCTCATTGAGCAACGCCTGCGCAATACCGACTCGGCGCTTCATGCCGCCGGACAGCTTGGCAATCTTTTTATTTTTCACCTCAGACAGCGTTAACAGCTCCAGTAAATCATGGATGCGCTTTTTTGTGTCTGTTTTCGTCAGTCCTTTGAGTGCCGCCATGTATTCCAGATAATTTTTTACCGTGAATTCCGGATAAAATCCGAACTCCTGCGGCAGATAACCAAACACATCGCGCCACGCTGCGCCCAATGCGCCAATCTCTATGCCATCATAATAAATCTCGCCTTTGGTCGGCTGTAAAATACCCGCAACCATGCGCATCAGGGTCGTCTTGCCCGCGCCGTTCGCACCCAGCAATCCCCATACGCCTGGTGTCAGCTTTAAACTAACATCATTGACCGCTCGTTTGTCTTGAAATTGCTTGGTCATATGGTCAATGCGCAATTCCATACACCATTCCTCCTTTTTTTATCAAGTTCCAAAGCTGTACACCACAGATAAACAACAATGCAGCAAACACACCCACATACCCTATGTGAAATTCGACTGCAATCCGGCTACGATGCCAACAAAGCAGAAACACCAACACGATGCTCGTCCAAACCGCTGCATACAACGGCAGTTTTTCCCATGCGGCATGTGTCAACAGCAGCAAATCACCGCACATGGTAAGCAGAGCAGGAAAAAGTACATACATAACAATGCAGCCCAAGCTGAACCATGTATGGTGCGCGGCACATACAATCGCAACGCTTAGTGTCACTGCCACGCCGATTCCTGCAAAAATCAGCCGCGCAGCCAGCTGCTGTGCGCCGGAATAATAGCACGGCAGTTCGATTTCCATCATTTGATACCGAATGGTTCGATACAGCATCGGCAGCACTGCAGTAATTGCCGCAACACCACATCCCATGAGCGATACATACGGATAGGCAGACAACGCGCCGCTGTACATACAGCCAAGTAATGCCGCTAATACAAGAATCTGCCACACCCACATAGAGACACCGGAAAACCGTGCCTGTATGATCAGGAAAGAAAGCCAGCTCCGATGATTCCGCGGCGGATGTTTCGCCGCCATGTTTTGTACTGCCACGACGGTTCGTTGTACTTGTTCTGCATTTGGTTGCTCATGTGTCCGAAGTCCTTCAGACAGCTGTTTTTCAAAATTTTTCATTGCCATCCTTCCTCCGACAATTTGGATTTCAGCGTTTTGAGTGCTGCCCGCAGGCGAGATTGTACGGTTCGCAGCGGCAGGCCTGTTATTTGTGCAATCTCCCGCAGCTTGAACTGCTGTGCATAGCGCAAAATAACCAACTCCCGCTGTTGTTCTGGCAGCAGCGCCGTCAAACGCAGAAAATCTGCCTCCTGTTCCGCCTGCTGATAGCCATTTTCCTGTGTTGTCAGACCTTCCGGCAGCGAAATATCTGTATTCCAATGACTGCGATACATATCCGTACAGATATTGGCTGCAATACGATAGAGATATGCTCGAAATTTTCCTCTGTGTATGTAGCCGTCCCAATGCCGCAGGAGCTTCAAAAAGGTTTCGTGCACAGCATCCTCTGCGCTTTGTTTGTCCGGTGTATGCCAGCGGCAATACCGCAGCAGTTCCGGATAATACATCTGGATGAGTTCTTCCATCGCCGATGCGTCTCCATCTGTGATTCGTTTTATCAATTGATCTTCACGCGTCAAGATACACCTCCTGAAGGCGTCCCTTCACTTATTACAACGGATGGCGTGCATAAAATGATTGACCCAAGGCAAAAAAATTCCGGCCGTCCGTGAAATGTCACAGACAGCCGGAACATCTATGTTTGATTTACTTGACGCAGATGGTCTCTACCTCGAGCTTTGCGCCCTTCGGCAGACCTGCAACGGCAAAGCAGGAACGAGCCGGAGCTTCGTTCGGGAAATACTTGGCATATACCGCATTGAATGCAGCAAAATCATTCAAATCAGCCAGAAAACACGTCGTTTTTACGACATTGGCAAACGTCAGACCGGAAGCCTCCAGCAGCGCGCCGATGTTGTGCATGACCTGCTCGGTCTGCTCCTCGATGGTCTTGCCCTCTACTTCTCCGGTAGCCGGATTGATCGGAATCTGACCGGAGGTGAATACATAGCCGTCGGTCTCAATCGCCTGCGAATACGGGCCGATTGCAGCCGGTGCGTTAGACGTCGAAATTACCTTCTTCATCACAAACACTCCTTTTTTTATTTGCCCTTCAGCTTCTTCATACGCTCGGTGTTGGACAGAATTGCCTTGCGCATACGAATGCTCTCCGGGGTTACTTCGATCATTTCGTCATCGCTGATGAACTCCATTGCTTCTTCAATGGACATCTTGCGCGGCGGAACCAGACGCAGTGCATCATCTGCACCTGCGGAACGCATGTTGGTCAGCTGCTTCTTCTTGCAGACGTTCACAGCCATGTCCTCGTTCTTCGGGGACATACCGATAATCATGCCTTCATATACTTCTGTGCCCGGTCCGATGAACAGCTGTCCGCGCTCCTGTGCGTTGAACAGACCGTAAGCGACAGCCGTGCCGGTCTCAAAGGCAATCAGCGAGCCGGTGGAACGCTTGGAAATCTCGCCCTTGTACGGCATGTAATCATAAAATACCGAGCTGAGGATGCCTTCGCCCTTGGTATCGGTCAAAAATTCGGTCTTGTAGCCAAACAGGCCGCGTGCCGGAACCAAGAACTCGACGCGCATACGGTCGCCCTGCGGTGCCATGTGCTGCAGCTCGCCCTTTCGAGCGCCCATCTTTTCCATAACGGAACCGACAGCGTCCGCCGGAACGTCTGCTACCATGCGCTCAATCGGCTCGTACTTCTTGCCGTCAATGGTCTTGAACAGAGCGCGCGGTGCACCTACCTGAAATTCGTAGCCCTCGCGGCGCAGGTTCTCAATCAGAATGGACAGATGCATCTCGCCGCGGCCTGCTACGCGGAAGGTATCCGTGTTGTCGGTCTCGTGTACGCGCAGCGATACGTCCTTGAGCAGCTCGCGGTGCAGGCGCTCACGCAGCTGACGAGAGGTGACAAACTTGCCCTCGCGGCCGGCAAACGGAGAGTTGTTGACGGAGAAATACATTTCTACCGTCGGCTCGGAAATCTTAACGAACGGCAGCGGCTTCGGGTTTTCCACATCACACAGCGTATCGCCGATGGTGACGTTTTCAATACCGGATACACAAACAATGTCGCCGGCAGAGATTTCGTTAACCGGCGTGTGACCCAGACTGTCAATCGTATACATGGATACAGCCTTTGCCTTGTACGGCTTGTCGTGATGATTATAGTTGCACACCATCAGTTCCTGACCAACGCGCATTGTGCCGCGCTCCACGCGACCGATGGCAATGCGGCCGACATAATCGCTGTAGTCAATCGAGGATACCAGCATCTGCAGCGGGCCGTCGGTGTCCACGTGCGGTGCCGGAATGTGCTCCAGAATGGTCTCGAACAGCGGGGTCAGATCTTCACCCGGCGTGTTCGGAGACAGGCTTGCCGTGCCGTCGCGGCCGGAGCAGTACAGAATCGGGCTGTCCAGCTGCTCATCCGAAGCGTCCAGCGTCAGCAGCAGCTCCAGAACCTCGTCGCCGACGTCTGCCAGACGGGCATCCGGACGGTCAATCTTATTGACAACAATAATAATCTTGTGGCCGAACTCCAGCGCCTTCTCCAGAACGAAACGGGTCTGCGGCATCGGGCCTTCAAACGCATCGACCAGCAGGATAACGCCGTCAACCATCTTGAGGATACGCTCGACCTCGCCGGAGAAGTCGGCGTGACCCGGGGTGTCTACAATATTGATCTTCGTATCTTTATAATGTACAGAAGTGTTCTTTGCCAGAATCGTAATGCCGCGCTCACGCTCCAGATCGTTGCTGTCCATGACGCGCTCTTCCACTACCTGATTGGTACGGAAGGCACCGCCCTGCTTCAGCATCTGGTCGACCAGCGTTGTCTTGCCGTGGTCAACGTGCGCGATGATTGCGATGTTTCTTAAATCATTTCTTACCATGAGTTCCTCCAAAATAACGTCGAAACAGATTCATACATAGATTTTTGTCTTTTTCGTATCGTGATTTATTATACCCTGTCTTTTATGCTTTTTCCATCCTCAGGTTCATCAAAATTTCTCTTTTTTTGTGCAAATTTTTCATAAATTTTTTTGGATTTTTCCTTGACATTCTACCCCAACATGAGTATAATAATATTCGTTGGTTCGCAAGAAACGACACACAACAAAAGACATTGCCGAATTGTGTAAGGGTAGCACGACAGACTCTGACTCTGTTTGTGAGGGTTCGAATCCTTCTTCGGCAACCATATGGAGAGTTGGCTGAGTGGTCGAAGGCGCACGACTGGAAATCGTGTAACGGTGA
>ERZ1026860.90-NODE-90-length-68640-cov-12.656324_pt1 | contig 68640 bp, 58 predicted proteins | sample MGYA00380160_ERZ1026860 | MGnify/ENA primary metagenome ERZ1026860 (study PRJEB33269, sample SAMEA4719796) | human gut metagenome | biome: human-associated habitat; feature: organic feature; material: feces | place: Cameroon | collected 2013-10 ... | reverse complement strand
CCCGCTGCTTGACGAGTGCGACCCGTCTTGCGGTATCGTACATTTCGTTTGAACCTCCTCTCTGGATTTTTTGAAATGCGGCTTAAAAACCCCTTCACTTATATAGGTACAAAAAATCGAAAAAACTCTCACCCAAAACGCAAAATTTTTCAAAAAAATTTGAGAGCCGCCAAAAAGCAGCTCTCAGGGAGTGGATATTCGGTTATTGCTTCCGTGATAATCGGAAAACGGATAGCCTTCCTGCCGCCACCAGCAGCACCGGCAGGGCGTAGGCGATGTACTGCGCCGCGCCGCCGTAGGCAATCAGCAGATTATAGATGGCGTGGAGGGTGATGGCCGCGCCCAGCAGTCCGCAGGTGCCCGCGACCTTCAGCCACGTCCGCCGCCACGCAAAGGCAAGCCCGCCGCCCACGATCAGACCGCAGAGGACGTGCATGGCTCCCGTGCCGAAGCCACGGAAGAAGATGAAGGAGAAGCGGTCAGCGCCGTTCTGAATGAGATAGCACACGTTTTCAAAGGTGGCTTTTCAAAGGTGGCCAAGTCGAGGGCGAGCGTTATGGCGGCAGCCTTGATTTTATCCCCCTCATCCTCATTATCTGGTTCTGCGTCGGTTGAGTTATTTGTTGTGCCAAACTCAGTACTTACCGAGCCTGCGCCTGCATCAATTCCCTGCCACTCCTTATTGAAATCATCAAATGCAGCACCATAGAAGAAAGACTCGTCATTCTCCGGTATCTCATGTTTTTCCTGAAACTCGTCATATGCCTCATATACAGAAACATCCGGTTTTCTGGTCGGCTGTGACTCCTGTGTTGGTACCTGCTTTTTAGCCTTAGAAGCAGACTCCTTCACTTCGTCCTCATCCTCTTCCCATCTGGAATAATCCTTCATGGACTGGCTGGAATGTTCGATGTCCTGCTCCTGCCTTGGATAATCAAACCAATCCTCTTTTTCCTTCTGTTTCATATACTCCCTGATGCCGGCAACCGTGAATCTCTTACCAAGTTTACTGCCTCTCACTGCCTGCACCTTACCGCCATTGCTGCTTCGATAGCCTTGGTGTAAGCGATGCTTCATCAGCAGGGCACATCATCCCCACAGGTCTGCCCGCCGAAAAAAAGACTCCGGCAGACAGACAAAAGCAGCCCTTCGCTTACCGCTTCGGACTGCTTTTTCCACATCTCTACTACTTATTGAAATCTTCTATTCCCTTTCCGATGTGGTGGGGATGATATAGGCCCCCGGACAGAAAGACACACCATCTACAAAGGGGATGGTGTGTCTTTCTGTCTTTACTGCAACCCGCCCTGGGAATGTAGCCGATGTTCACTTGGATAATTGAATTGATTATCATCGGCTATATCCTTCTTGCTTCTACCCTCATTACAAAACAATAGAATTCTTTCTGTAATATCAGTCTGTTAGACTTGGGGGGACTTGGTTGTTACCCCCTAAGTCATTATCCCTCTTTATGATTCGTTTTCTTCTGTTTCTATATCCAGCCTCTGTAAAATATCATATATCACACCAGAATCGTTTAATAAGCTTATAGCAAAACATTTCTTTCCTGCATCTTTTAATGATGCACCAATGTGATACGCTTTTTTGTCATCAATGATTAAAAACCTGTCATGAAATACACCTGTGTAGTTCACTTCAAGTTTTGGATACTGTTGATTGAAAGTTTCAATATCTTTTTCTGACAATCTGGTTTTCCTAACTGTGTAAATCGTTACCGATACTTTCTCTTTCTTCTTGGACAGAATATTTAAAGTTCCCACATCGACATAATTATCGACCAATACAAGACTTTTCGTTGCACTAGCTACCAGATCTATCAGTAAGCTAAACGCATCATATATCTGTCCATCAAAAAAGATTTTCTGCTGTGATTCTTCGTGGTCAGAAATATATGCAAATACTTTATCAAATTTCTCATTTGTTTCATTTTGATAAGTTATCTGTCTTTCTTCTATTGCATTCATGCGATCATACAAAAGTGACGTGTTTGCCATATATTTACGCATTTCAACAAATGTTTCCATTATCCTGATACTGACTTGTATTGCAATATCACTCCTCAGCACCGCAGAAAGCATTGCAATACCTTGTTCTGTAAAAACATATGGCAGATATCTTCTTCCACCTCTCCCTTCTTTTGAGGTCACAAATTGTGACCTCAAAGAGTCGTACTCTTCCTTTTTTAGTTGAAACCTGAAATTCTCAGGAAATCTTTCAATATTTCTTTTTACAGCCTGATTAAAAGTTTTTGTTTCAACTTGATACAAAATTGCCAAGTCACTATCGAGCATTACCTGTTTTCCTCAAATAACATATATAAGACTCTGTATATGGCTTGCTTCCATAACCCTATCCTTTTCATCTGAATTTGCGTCAATCAATTCACTATTATCTTTTGCCATCGAATCCTCCAATCCATTTTTGAAGTCGCAAATTGCGACTTCAAGTTTACAATCTGTGTACTCATTCTGAGGTCACAAACTGTGACCTCAAACAGTATCATCGTGTTCCTTCTTGTTTTGCTTCCCACTCTTCCACCGTTCAAAGTGGTATCTGAACCTTTATCTCACACACTCATTGTGTGGTTAATTATATCATGCCACTTCTTCTTTTATCAATTGAAAATCAACACGAATCTATCTCAGGCAGATTTGGTTCAATCTGTCTGATGAAGGAATCGAGGATTCCATTTATGACAGTTATGCTATGCGTACTTTTATGCACATAGATTTTAATGAACAACAGGCTCCTGATGCAACGACGCTTCTAAAGTTCCGCCATATGCTTGAGAAAAACAAAATAGGCGAGAAAATCTTTGCTGATGTGAATAAGCGACTGGACAACGCCGGCTTAATCATGCATGGTGGAACGATTGTAGATGCGAGCCTAATTGCTGCACCAAAGTCTACAAAGAACAAAACCGGTGAACGAGATTCCGAAATGCACCAGACCCAAAAGGGAAATGAATGGTATTTTGGAATGAAGGTACATGCAGGCGTTGACGCAGCAACCGGATATGTACACAGCCTTACCGGTACATCAGCAAATATGCATGATGTTTCTGAAACCTCAAAATTGATTCGTAAAGACGACCATGTTATATATGGTGATTCCGGATATTTAGGTGCACCCGATTGTCCCGAAATCAAAAACGATGAAACTCTTTCAAAGGTAGAATTTCGAATCAATAAGCGCCCATCCAGCTTAAAAATGGCTGATGACTTCAAAGGCATGAACTGGGATAAATAAATGGAACACGAAAAATCTGCAGTACGTTGTAAAGTTGAGCATCCATTTCTCATTGTAAAGAGACAAATGGGTTACGCCAATGTGGTGTATAAAGGAATCGAAAAAAACATGCATCGATTTAATCTGTTGTTTGCAAGTGCCAATCTAATCATGTGCAGTAGGGCTGGCAGAACAAAGGACTTTATATCCTGTGTGGTGTAGTGCGCCCATTTTGAGGAAATCACCTCAAAAAGCAGGTTAGTAAGCAAGGAAATAGGATCGTTTTGAAGCTATTTTCCTAAAAACGAAAGAAAATCGGGGGAAATGCTGAGCAGTACCTCAATTAATCAGTACTTCCCTAGCATTACAGATACAGAGAGAAGGTACTTTGATTTGCCGCTGCGCTTCTTGTTTTTTGCATAGATTTGCTTGATATTCAACTTTTCTCCTTCATATTCATAGTTGATGCGGCTGCTTTTCTTAACCATGGCAATCACGTCCATACCTCTGGACTTGATTGCAGTAAGCTGAGCAGGATTGGAGAACCAACTATCAAAAAGGACATAATCAGCGGTAATCCCTTGTGCTGTAGCCATATCTAAAAGCTGCAGCATGGTATCGATTGCCTTCATCTGTGCTAATTTACGTCGTTTTCCAGCAATTGATCTCTTATCAAAGTCCTTTTGTGGCCCGATGATATTTGACTCTTTTGAGGAAGCCATAAGACAGCTGTTGACTGGGAGAAATGTATTTCCATCACTCCATCCGAGTGTTAGAAGGCGAAAGCCTTTTTTGTATCGCATGTTGGTATGGTTAAAAACTTTGGAACCAGGCTCGGTTCTCTTGCAACTGGTACGATTGAAGAGAGTATCATCCAGAATGAATACGTTTGAACGCTTCTCATCTGTAAGATCCTTCACTTCGTCATTGATGATTGTAGATGCTTTCAAAAGTTCTCCCATGTGGTGTTTGGAAAAAAATCTGTGAACGCAATCAAGAATGGCTATCTCTTTATCAGTGTTCTGTGCTATAATGGACATGGCATAATACAACACACCTTATTGGTGTGGGAAGTTTAAGTCCTTTACTCTATCGACGTAAGAAGTTTTTGCAAGGCCTGGTGCGCCTGACAGAATGCTTCTGCTCCATCACTTCTTCCTCTTTGTTTGGCACCTTTTTCAAGTCCCTGTAATCCTACAAAATCTGTCAGGTGCGGTTCCAAACTCAAAAATCCTTCAAATCCGTCTGCCTCCAACTTTTGAAAAATGGCAGCCACATTGCCATCTCCCATGCCGGCAGGCACCACCATGCCGCTATCCCAAATAGCATCCTTTACATGAATATAGGTAATGTATGATTTCAACAGTTCGTACGCTTCCATGGTATCCTGCTTACATTGCACAAAATTGGCGAAATCGAAGGTACATGCAAAAGAAGGTCCATCGAATTCCTTCATCAATTCGTAGCATCTTGACGCATTATCTCCATAGATGCCTTTTTCATTCTCATGTTGAAGCACAAGACCTTTCTTTCCCGCATAATTTACCATAAGGTCCATACGTCTTCTCACTTCATCCCAATACTTTTCCGGCTTTTCCTGCTCCGGCACATAAAAGCTGAACATTCGAATTTTCTTAGTTTCCAATATATCTGCCAGAGCACATACATGTTGAAAGCTTGCAAAATGAGGTTCAAAATCATCTAAAATCCCTATTTTCCCAATAGGAGAACCGATTGCTGAAACGCCAATCTTGTTTTCTGACAGTTCTTTCTTTAATTCTTCTGCCTGCTTTTCGCTATAATCTGCAACGCCTCGTCCATCTCCACTACGAAATTCCATATAGGAAATTCCTAATTCCCTCAGAAGATGCAGCTGGCACTCCATACTTTGATCAATCTCATCCGCAAATCCACTTATCTTACACTTCTTCAATATTGTTCTTTCTTCCATATCTGTATACCGTCCTTCTGCCTTCTCACACTATGAACGTCTCCTACCCGTCAACCATGCCGCACAAGCAACAATGCGTGGATAGTACATTCCACCGATTACCTCTCGTGTATTCACACGAATCTGATCTGATATTGTCGTATCAACAGCACTCTCCTGCGCCCATCCAATCAATTCCCGCTCCAGCGAGTCCGGGATTTCAATCTCAAGAGCGTTCTCGCATACATACAAGGTAAGAGCCGCCTTCGAAGTCCATGTGATATCACTGGTACTGCTAAGCCGTAAACCTCCTGTATCAGAATCTATACAGTCCCCTTCCTCCAGACATGCCAGACAATGTTTGCGGAGAAGTTCAAACAACTTGGAGTCCTGCTTTTTTGTCAACAAATCAAACATAAACGGAACAGCAAGTGGCTCTGCCACTGCCATAACAGCACTCTTTACATTGCTATAAAGATTTGCCTTCAACCAGGGTTGCTCTACTGAAATAAAATCATCCATACTATTTCTGCATTTTTCAAGCATTGTATCCGCCCGCTTGGCGATTTCACCTTCACATAACTCCATCGCACACTGTTTCAATAGAAGAAGAGAACACCAAACCTTAACCAGCTGATACAGACTGCCTCCGGCTTTCATCAAGGAAGGATCCATGGAGTCATAGGTTGTACTTTCCATCTCACATGCCCCGCTCCTGGTTGAAACCGCCTTTAAAATTCCATTTCTTTCAGCCGCAGTAGCTGCATCTCTGTTTTCCAGGCTTTCCATAAAGTCAGCAAGTAGGGTCGGGTATTGCCTCAGCCACTGATAATCCCCTGTTTTCAGAGCATACATCGAAACACAATAGATGCCGTTCAACAGTTGCTCTGTTGTCATATAGAAATAGAAACCATGTATGGATGAATTACTTCTCTCATAGGCACTGTATCCCGGCTCACTGTAAGTAAAGTAGCAGCCCATATCGTGTGTGAAAGCAATTCCGCCGGGATATATTCCTTCTTTCCCCGGGTATATCACTTCGTCTTTATATGCATATTTTGTTATGTAATCATCCATCATGGAGCGAACCACCCATGGATTTCTAATAAGCTCCCATGGTAGATGATCCGCGCACAAGTCCATAGTATTTCTCCATAAATATGCTCCCTCACAGGTATTCCAGTGAATGACCTTGTTCTTGTCCATCAAAAGCTGCGAAGACGCATAATAGCCTCTGATTGCCTGGCATAATAAGGACATTCGCTTCGGCTCTATCTGCGCAGTTCTCCACTCCTCATCAATCTGCTGACTGAGCATGCGCAGCTTTTCTGCATTATCCAACATACCTTTTTCAGCTTCAGCCAGTCCGGCAAAGAACTTCTGATAGTAATAAGTTGTCTCCATTGCACCATTACTTCCCTGGGATGCGTACACTGTCCAGGCAATCGTAAGTGCCTTTTTTTCGCCCGGTGCAATCCTTCTTGCAATAAAAGCAGGACCATTCTGGTGTATAAAGGCCTCCCCTTTTTGAAGGTGTTCTAAGGCGTCTCCACCCTGAACAAGAAAAATATCCTCCTCATTTCTTGCAGAAAAGGACCAATCATTTCGGAATCGCAACCCGCAGCTATGATTATCAGAAAACGCACTGATTTTCTTTAATTCAGAATAAGCAAGCCCCATGAATATCTCACATTCTGTATCAGACCCTGAATTATCTACCTCTAAATCTATCAAAATTCCCGGAAGACAGGATAATTCTGATATTTCAGATACCTTCGGATCTTCCAACTCTCCATAGGGAGTGTATACGGTCACCTTCATATCCCCTGCTCGATAGATGTCCATGGAAGATGTCAATACTCTGCCAATCTCACATTCCTGGAATACATTCCATTCCGAGAAGGCGCCTTGCGGCTTCTGTTTTTCTCTGTCACCCTCATTTTCATCAATATTTTCATCCAGCCTGTTGACAAATCCCAGCGTATGTACCTGCCCCGCCTTGATATAACCGAACAGAAGCGCTCCTGAGTCCTTTACATTCGGTTCCTGCAAATCAATACTCACACCGCATCTGGGTGAGCCAAATGTCAGGCTGGCCCAGGCCCCCACCGGACTATGGTGCGTATGAAAAAGTCCCACCTCACTATAAAGCGCGTTATTCATCCTTACACTCCTTGCTTCTCTTCACAAATATCAATCATTCACTCTTTTTTGTTCCATAGGTTCCGTTTGTGTCGAAGGTTACATCTTCTGTCACATCTTTCTTAACCGAGTGCTTCCTTTTTTCACTTAATTTTTCCAGAAACAGATCTTCGTCAATGGGAATCTCTACCATCCGGTCCAGCCAGCTGGACAAATGCATCGCATTAGAGAGCATCAGTCCGTTGATGCCTTCTTCCCCACCGGCAACTAAAGGAGTTCCATATAAAATATTCTCAGCAAAAGCTTTCATAACACCGGCGTGCTGTGGATTTTCTCCATCCAATTCAACTTCCAGCGGCTTTCCGGCTGGTGCAACAAATCCTTCCTTTTCTGTAAAGCAGTGTTCACGTTCGTTCTTTTCCAGTTCGATTACACTGAGCTTTTCATCATCACACAAAATACGACCCTTTTCAAGAAGGATTTCAAAACGATTGTCTCCGGGAGCATCTGCCGTTGAGGTTACAAAAACTCCGGTTGCTCCATTAGGGAACTCCAAATACGCGGTCACGTCATCCTCCACCTCAATGTTATGCCATTTACCATTATGGCAGAATGCCCGCACCTTACTTGGCATCCCACAAATCCACTGTAAGAGATCCAGATTATGAGGGCACTGGTTCAACAATACACCACCGCCTTCTCCGTCCCAGGTTGCTCTCCAGCCACCTGAATTATAATATGCCTGTGTCCGATACCAATTGGTAATAATCCAATTCACACGCTTTATTTTACCAAGACTTCCTCCCTCCACAAGCTCCTTCATTTTGCGATACACACAATTCGTTCGCTGATTAAACATCATTGCAAATACTCTTCCTGAGGCTTCAGCCACAGCATTCATTTCACGTACTTGTTTTGTATAAACGCCTGCCGGTTTTTCACAAAGCACATGCAAGCCGGCACGCAATGCCAATATTGCAATCCTTGGATGCTCGTAGTGAGGTGTCACTATCAGTACCGCTTCGCAGCTTCCTGATGCAATCAGGCTTTCGGCGTCTTCATATATTTTTACAGATTCCGGCAAATTTTCTCTCGCCCAGGCACGCCTGCTTTCCCTCAAATCTGCAACTGCGGTAAGCTGAAGATGCTCAATCTTATTTTCCGCAATTAGACGTGCATGATTTGTTCCCATATTACCTATTCCGATAATACCAATTTTAACAATATCCATAACAACTCCTGTCTACCTGAATCCACAAGCAAATTTGATTACTTATACCAAGAGGGCAATGCCTGAGAAATGCGACACTGCCCTCTGCACTCTACCTAGCAAAATATCAGCTTACTGCATGGAGGTAAAATACTCCGTTCTTTCTTCAATAATCTTCTGAATTCCTACAGCTTCCAGCTCTGCCATGTACTCAGCAAAAGTTGCTTCAAATTCATCTTCCGGACAAGTTACGCAGGAGACCTTGTATTTGTCTCTTACAATACCCAGATCTGTAATCAAATTACTTGTAGAAGGTGATGTATAGGAAGGTGAGCTGATAACTGTTCCGCTCAAAGCATTCTCGTAGTTTTGAATTACATGGTCTTCATAGCCAGGAGCCTCTGCTGCCACACTTGCATTGAATTCATCTGCGGTAGCGAAATAACCGGCATTACCTGTTAAGAACAAATCATTACGAATCCAGTCCTTATCTGTTGCATTGTATTCTACATCCTTTGCAATGGGCACGCCATTTTCATCAAAATCAAAATTCTCACCTTCGAATCCGTGATAAATGGTAAAACCACCTTCCTTGGTGCACAACCAGTCAAGATAAGTCATACATGCTTCAACCTTTTCCTCAGAAGCAGTTAAGGGACAGAATGCAATCAGACCACCGGGGCAATAGCCGCCACTATACTGCTTTCCATCATTAACATTCTTCAGGGCAGGAATAGAAACCAGTTCTGCATCAGGTACATTTTCTTTCAGAGTCTTATACACATGACCTCTGGTAGCTTCCATGTCATAGTTTACATTGGCTTCAAAGCAGGCCATGGTACCGGTTACTACGTAGCTCTTGAACTGGTCTTCATTCAGCGCATAATATTCCTTATGCATCAGACCGTTGTTATAGCACTTATTCAGGAAACGGTAGTACTCCTTGCTTCCCTGATCATAGTACTCTGTAATGGAATCATCTCCGCCTGCAATCTGAGACTTAATCGGATCCCCTGCTGTCTGAGAGAATGCCATACGCAGATTATAGAACATCCAAGGCTCCAGACCAATTACATCCTTGATGCCATCCGGATTGTTATTTACCATCTGGTCAATAGCATTGTACAGTTCATCCGGTGTTGAAGGAATATCCAGTCCCAGCTTGTCCAACCAGTCTTTTCTTAAGAACATATTACACTCTGCTGTTGAAGATCTTCTTGCTACAATACCGTACAGAGCCTTTTCCGGATTTCTGCCAATATTGATTACATCCTCTCCAAGGTATGCCTTCATATTCTTAGCCTGATCCTCTCCATCAATAAAGGGAGATAAGTCCCAGGTACCACCCTGATTAAAATAATCCTCTGCTGTTGAATAAGAATAGGTAATGGTAATATCCGGTGCTGTCTGTGATGCTACCATTGTCTGCATCTTGGGAACTTCATCACTTCTGGGTACAGGTACAAATTCTACATGAATACCTACCTTTCCCATCTGCTCATTCACGTAATCAACCCACTTATTATCAGTGATGGTTGAACCCTTCGGTGCATTGGTACGGTCAAACAGCTCTACCGTAATTGTTACATCATCAAACTGTTTGGAACCATAGGTAGTCTGATAGCCACTGGCCTCTGTACTTTCTGCAGTCTGCTTCTCTGTCGACTCTGTTGCTTCTTTCGTAGCAGCCGCTGTATCCTTTCCTGTTTCTGTACTTTGACAGCCGGTTAAAGTAGCTGCTGCCATAGACATTGTAAGTGCCAATGCCACCCATTTTTTAGAGATCCCTTTCATAATGTTCTCCTTCCTTAATTAAAAGTTTTTTATCCCCATAAAAGCAATCACTTTTATTTCTTAATTTTTGGAATTCCTTTCTCGAATTCCACCTCTACCTGGGATAAGTACCAGCTTTTTCCTCGGTCATTATTCCCCTGATAGAACAAATATGCCTTGCCATCCTCGTCTTCAAAAATGTAAGGATGTCCCGATTCTGATTCGTTCCAGCTGCCAGGCTTTCCGTTTGTCAGAAAGGGCTGCCTCGATATTCTTTTGAAATGCACACCATCCTCGCTCACAGCTACACCGATTTGCTGAGGACTATTGTTATATGCACCCGCATAGAACATATAAATCTGATTATCCCTTACCAGTGTTGCCGCTGCCTCAATACAATTCTGTTCCCATGGTAACTCCGGCCCGAGTATCGTATTCTGACAACACTGTTGGAAACTATCCCGCTCAAATATTCCATCAAGCGGAGCTCTAGTCACTCCCTGCATCTGCACTTTTCCACACGGGTCTCTTGTTGCAAAGTAGAGATACAACTGCTTCTGAAACATAACTACATCGGCGTCAATTGCCCGACCATTATTCCAGTTTCCTCTGGCTTTTACAATTGGATTCGTCTGATTTCTGGTAAAATGAACGCCGTCCTCAGACCATGCATGACAAATTGAGTCCTTTTCAAATCTTCCATAGGTCTGGTAAAACAAATGAACCTTTCCTTCAAAAACCAATGCGCCCGGAGCACATATTCCACTCGCCTCTACTTCACCAAGCGGATTCAATTCTGCGATTTTCGTCCAGTTCTCCAAATCTCCGCTTTCTGCGATTCCAATATTCCAGATTTGTTCTTCTGATAAAGAAGGTACAATAGAATAGTACAGGAAATATCTGCCCCCAAACCGTACCACAGCCGGATCCTTTGCTCCGCATCGTCCTCTCGAAGTGTCTGTATACATCATCATTTTCGTCACATTCCTTTCAGTAGGAGGATTAACCCTTTACCGACCCAACCATGACCCCTTTGACAAAGTATTTCTGAAGCCAAGGGTATACTACAAGAATTGGCAGTGTAGAAACAGCGACTGTCGCCATTTTCAGTGATTGTGTCATTACCCTGGTTCCCATACCTTCGATATTCGCTGAGTTGTTCAATTCTGTACCAAACAGTAAACTCCTCAGTCGAAGCTGGAGTGTATACTTATCCGGATTCTGAATGTAAAGCAGTGCATCAAAATAGCTGTTCCAGTACCCTACTGCATAGAAGAGACCAATCGTAGCGATAATCGGAAGTGACAACGGCAGAATAATTTTAATCAATGCCTGTATATCCGATGCCCCATCTATTCGTGCTGCTTCCTCTAATTCCTTCGGAAGCTCCCTAAAAAATGTCCTCATTACAATAAAATTGAATACATTTACAGACTGTGGAATAAATAATGCTCCAAGTGAATCATATAACCCTACCTGTTTAACTACCAAAAATGTAGGAATCAATCCGCCGCCAAAATACATGGTAAACAGGATTAAGCCAGTAAAGAATTTTCTGCCGGGAAGACAGTCTCTTGATAATGCGTAAGCTGCGCAAATTGTAAGTGTTAAACTTAACGCTGTACCTAAGAGGGTAACCAGTACCGTAGTTCTCATGGAAAGCCAGATTTGTGCACGCTTTAAGATATCCTTGTATGCATCCAGTGTAAAATCGATTGGAAGGAACGTAACTTCTCCTCTTAATACTGCGTTGTATCCACTTAAGGAATAGGAAATAACATTCAGAAAAGGATACAAACAGCAAAAGGTAATTATTGCCAAAATCAAATAGTTAATCACCTTACCCGGTGTAATTTTATATTTTAATTTCATGCTTCTCTCCTTTCTAAATAATACCTTCTTCACCAATGGCTTTTGCAAAGCGATCAGCTGCGAAGAGAATTATGATATTAATCACTGACTGGAACAGACCAATTGCTGTAGATTCACTGTATTTTGCACTTTCTATACCAAGACGATAGGTATAAGTACTAATTACCTCAGCAACATTCATGACCTTATCATTACCTAACAGAAGAGGTGCATCCAAACCGATTGTCATCATCTTTGAAATCTGCAAAATCAGCATCGTCACGATAACCGATTTAATAGAAGGCAGTGTAATGTAGATCAGTCTCTGGAATTTCGTTGCTCCATCCAGATAAGCCGCCTCATACAGGGATTCATCCACGCCGGTCAGCGCTGCCAGATATATGATAGTTCCCCATCCTATTTCCTTCCAGACATTACAGATAATATAGGTGAATATCCACCATCCTTCATCACTAAGAAAAGGAATGGAGGGAATACCAATCAGGCCTAAAATCTGATTAATTGTTCCGCCCTGCTGTGAGAAAAGATTCGTTGCAATTCCGGCCACTACTACCCATGAGATGAAATGAGGAAGATAGAGAATAGACTGTGCTATCTTCTTAAACTTCGCACTCATTACCTCATTCAGCATCAGAGATACCATAATGGTCAATGGAAAGCTTACCGCTAATGTTAAGAGATTAAGGCTCAACGTATTTCTTACTACCAGCCAGAAATTTTTATTTTTGAATATCTTTTCAAAAACATCGAAACCGCACCACGGGCTGGCTAAAACTCCTTTAAATACGTTATAGTCTTTAAAAGCCATTGTAATGCCATACATCGGTACATATTTGAAAACAATGTAGTAAATCAACACCGGTAAAAGCATGACGTACAGCCATCTGCAATTCCAAATACGTACCAGAAGATGCTTTGTATTTCTTACGGATACATTTTTTGTTTTACTCTTAAGCATATTCCCTCCTTCAAGAATTGTATTTCTTTCTCTTTCATCTGAATCTATCTTAGCATCTAGCCATATCAATAAATACCACATATTCGACTCGTTTTTTTGCAATTTTCGACTTTTTTGTGCAATATGTGATATAATATCTCCAGAAAGCAAAAGGAGGTCACAATAATGCCGGATTCCATCCCCAAAATGCTGTTAATGCTATACAATGATATTGATTGTCATTGTAAAGATATATCTGTTCCCACCAATATTAACAAAGTGTTTCATAATCACGATGGTTACGAGGTGTTTTTGCTTCTGGATGGCGATGTTGAGTATTACACAGAAAACAACTTTGTTAAATTGATGCGCGGCGATATGCTCTTTATCAATCCTTATGTTTTCCATCATGTTCATCTCCTGGATAACAATTGCTACGACAGAGTGGTCTTAAATCTTCGTTCTTCTGTTATCACAGCACTTTCCAGTGTGCGGACGGATTTATCTGCCATTTTTCACAAATCCTCCTCTCAGGAGATTAACCTTGTTCATCTCAGTGAACCGGAGTTAGAACATTTTGTTGCTATGGCCAAGGAACTGGAATCTGTGCTCTACGCATCGGATGATTTCTTTGGTAAGGATATTCTCTCTGAATCCTTAATCAAGCAGATTTTGGTTTCTCTCAACCGTTTTTCACCTGCAGATCCGGATTATCTAACCAATAAGAAGACACCATCCTTGATTCTTGATACCTTTGCGTATTTAGAAGCTCACTTAACAGAGGAAGATTTTTCTGTTAAGAAACTTGCAGATGCAGTTCACCATAACAGCAGTTATCTCAATCGCTGTTTTAAGAAGGTTACAGGTACCTCCTTGCAACAGTACATAACAGCCAAAAAAGTAGCCCTCTCGCAGGAATATCTACGAAAGGGCTACTCACCCTGTGATGCCTGTTATTCAGCAGGATTTCACAATTACTCCAATTTTTCCAGGATTTTTTCACTGCAGACAGGGATTTCTCCCAAGCAGTATCAGCTGATGAACCAGAATCATTAGTGTGACTGTATGATTCTGAATATAATTGCGCAGACGCTGCTACCAGCGGACTGTCCAGCGCTTCTCATACTCGCCGCGAGGCATACTTTCCTTTGCCTCGCGTATGAGATGTTCCTGTTTCTTCTTTTCTTTCAAGAATTCTCTAAACACATCTGCATCCGGCGGCAACTCAACCCAGTCATTTTTCCATTCAGATAAGTACGCTGCATTACTAATGCTAAGTCCAAGAATTCCTTCCTGACCGGGTGCAATCAGTTTTTCACCATATAGTATTGCATCCGCAAAATTCTGTAATATTCCCACATGCCCCGTTTCCGGGTATGTTTGTACTATTTCCGAATAATGCACCGGCTCTGTCGGCATAGACTGCTGACTCTGAAAGCAGATTTCTCTTTCATCACGTTCCAGAAGATATAGTTTGAGTTTCCCCTCTTCTATCACCGCTTTCCCGAGTGTACCACTTATCTCCACTCGATTTGTCCCCGGATATTCTCCCGTGGAGGTAATAAAACACGCATTAGCTCCGTTTGCATACTCTGCATATATTGTAACATCATCTTCCACTTGAATATTGTGATACTGCGCTATCCTGCAAAAGGCACGAACACGCTTCGGCATTCCCATCATCCACTGCCACAAATCCAGATTATGTGGGCACTGGTTCAACAGAACGCCACCTCCTTCTCCATTCCAGCTGGCACGCCAGGAACCGGAATCATAATAGGCCTGCGTTCGATACCAGTTGTTAATAATCCACACAAAACGCTTTATCTGCCCCAGCTTTTCTTCCTCGAGATACTTCTTCAGAGTCTGAAATAACGAATTCGTTCTCTGGTTATACATTATGGCAAATAATTTACCGGATTCTGCTGCCGCCTCATTCATATCCTTTACGCTGCCTATATCTACTCCGGCTGGTTTCTCCGTCAATACATGAAGCCCATAAGAAAATGCACATTTTGCGATAACAGGATGTAAAAAATGCGGCGTAGCAATCAAAACCGCGTCAAGCTTCCCGGAAGAGAACATTTTTTCATATTCTGAAAACCTTTCCACCTCGTCTCCGAAAGTTTCCTTTGCCCACTCCAGCTTCTCCGAACTGTTGTCGCAGACGGCGATAAGCTGCAAGCCCTCAATCTGTTTTTCATAGATTTTCCTTGCATGAGCACTTCCCATATTTCCGATTCCTACCACTCCTATTTTTACAACATCCATATGCTCCTCATTTCCGCCCGGCTAAAGCTTCAAATTCTTTCACTATTGCCGCACTTTATTTATAATTACCTAAAGTGAATGTCTGCTCCTCAAAATTTTCAATAGCCGCACTTTTTTCGTAAAATCTTGTTGCATCCCATGGTTACATGATTTCTCTCCTCTGCCTCCAGCATCGCATCGCATTCTGCCAGACAGGTTGCCATGGGCTTTTCAACTACTACATTCTTTCCGGCATTCATAGAATTGATAGCAATCTGAGCATGTACGTAAGGTGGTGTACAGATATGTACCAATTCTATTTCCGGCATTTCTCTGAGCATCTTTTCATGATTATCATAAATTCTACACTCAGAATCCAGTTCATACTTCTCTTTCATTGCCTGTGCTTTCTCAGGATAGATGTCGCACAGCGCAACTACCTTGCAGCGCTCCGGGAAAGTTAGAATTCCTTACATATGTGCATTTGCAATAATTCCTGTTCCTGCAATTGCTACGTTAATCATCTGTGTTTTCTCACCTCCGCCTGAATCTCGGCCTTGACACATAGTTCTGCTGCTTTGAAAGCATGTGCCTGAGTCATTGCATTCTCCGTTCTATTAATACAATCCAGAATCAGCTGTCCAAAATAAGGGTATCCTACCTTACCTGTCACTTCAAAATGTTGTTCCCCATCACGATTTACTAGGAACACATGATTTTCAGTACCATCACCGGTTCCGATATTTATGTATTTACGCAGTTCGATATATCCTTCTGTTCCCAGAATGAAGGTTCGCCCATCTCCCCATGTTGATAAACCATCAGGTGTAAACCAATCCACACGAAAATGTTGAGTTGTTCCGTTGTCTCCTACCAGCATTGCATCGCCGAAATCCTCTAACTCAGGGTAATCCGGATGCCCATAATTTCCAACCTCACTGTATTTTACTTCAGCATCCTTTACATTACAGTAATACAAGAATTGCTCAATCTGATGACTTCCGATATCACACAGGATTCCACCATATTTCTCCTTTTCAAAAAACCAAGCAGGTCTCCCCTCAGGATTACCCACACGGTGAGGACCAAAGCCATCGATGTGGATTGGCGTGCCGATTGCTCCCTGCTCAATCAGCTGACCGGCAAATACGGCTGCTTCTACATGGATTCTTTCGCTATAGTAAACCATATATTTACGACCTGTCTTCTCCACCATCTCCTTTGCCTTCTCCAACTGCTCCAACGATGTCAATGGTGCTTTATCTGTAAAATAATCTTTGCCTGCCGCCATCACGCGTAATCCCAGGGCACAGCGCAGACTTGTGACTGCTGCTGAACATACAAGCTTAACTTCAGGGTCTTCCAGAACTTCTTCTTCGCTGGAGGCTGCACGTACCTGTGGAAAAGCCTTGCAAAACGCTTTCACCTTCTCCGGGTCAGGGTCATACACCCATTTCAGTGTGGCTCCCGCCTCTGTAAGTCCATTACACATGCCATATATATGCCCATGATCCAAGGCAACAGCGGCTATCGTGAATTCCCTGGGTTCAACCACCGGTTCCGGTTTCCCTTTTGGTGCGTAATTCATGCCATCCTTCTTCGTTTCCATAATTTCTCCTTTCATGTTGTATGTCATTTTGTTACACATTCAATTTTTCACTGGTATACGGCAGCCCATTACAGCTCATTTCACTTACCTGAGCTCTAATTCTCAGCTGCCAGAAGTTTTACTCTTATCTCTCGTTATTATCAATCTCAATATAACATCTTTATATCAGCATCAACTACACATTATCAGACTATTACTTTGCGTTATTCGACTCGTTTTGTAATTTGTTAATTTCGTAACTGTTCAGAACCCACCATGTTTTGCCGTCAACTCTGGTTCCGGTTTCATCACAATGAATGAGACCAAGCCCTTTGCCTCTCATCTCTGCAATTCAGGAACAAATACAATGATGCCGTAGAAACCATATGGCACTTACAGCTGGAATTACATGAACTACGCTCAGAAAATGAGGCTCTCTGGAAATCCTACGAGGAAGTTTCGGATCAACTCTTCGGATAAAAAAACATGAGGGACTGGCGAACCTGTCAGCCCCTCAAACTGTACCCTCAAACCAAACCCTCAATAAGTTTGATTATCCTTTTATTTCCGCCTCTTTGTCTTCGCCATCGGTGCTACCTGCTCATGGGCTTCGCCTCCAAGACCCCCGGACATAAAAGAACTCCATCTTCACATGGGATGGAGTTCTTTTATGTCTTTGCTACAATAGTGCCCTGGAATGTAGCCGATGTTATCTTGGATAATTGAATTGATTATCATCGGCTATATCTTTTTTGCTTCTGCCCTCATTACAAAACAATAGAATTCTTTCTGTAATATCTGCCGGTTCGACTTGGTGGGTGACTTGGGTGGTCCCCCAAAGTCATTATCCCTCTTTATGATTCGTTTTCTTCTGTTTCTATATCCAGCCTCTGTAAAATATCATATATCACACCAGAATCGTTTAATAAGCTTATAGCAAAACATTTCTTTCCTGCATCTTTTAATGATGCACCAATGTGATACGCTTTTTTGTCATCAATGATTAAAAACCTGTCATGAAATACACCTGTGTAGTTCACTTCAAGTTTTGGATACTGTTGATTGAAAGTTTCAATATCTTTTTCTGACAATCTGGTTTTCCTAACTGTGTAAATCGTTACCGATACTTTCTCTTTCTTCTTGGACAGAATATTTAAAGTTCCCACATCGACATAATTATCGACCAATACAAGACTTTTCGTTGCACTAGCTACCAGATCTATCAGTAAGCTAAACGCATCATATATCTGTCCATCAAAAAAGATTTTCTGCTGTGATTCTTCGTGGTCAGAAATATATGCAAATACTTTATCAAATTTCTCATTTGTTTCATTTTGATAAGTTATCTGTCTTTCTTCTATTGCATTCATGCGATCATACAAAAGTGACGTGTTTGCCATATATTTACGCATTTCAACAAATGTTTCCATTATCCTGATACTGACTTGTATTGCAATATCACTCCTCAGCACCGCAGAAAGCATTGCAATACCTTGTTCTGTAAAAACATATGGCAGATATCTTCTTCCACCTCTCCCTTCTTTTGAGGTCACAAATTGTGACCTCAAAGAGTCGTACTCTTCCTTTTTTAGTTGAAACCTGAAATTCTCAGGAAATCTTTCAATATTTCTTTTTACAGCCTGATTAAAAGTTTTTGTTTCAACTTGATACAAAATTGCCAAGTCACTATCGAGCATTACCTGTTTTCCTCAAATAACATATATAAGACTCTGTATATGGCTTGCTTCCATAACCCTATCCTTTTCATCTGAATTTGCGTCAATCAATTCACTATTATCTTTTGCCATCGAATCCTCCAATCCATTTTTGAAGTCGCAAATTGCGACTTCAAGTTTACAATCTGTGTACTCATTCTGAGGTCACAAACTGTGACCTCAAACAGTATCATCGTGTTCCTTCTTGTTTTGCTTCCCACTCTTCCACCGTTCAAAGTGGTATCTGAACCTTTATCTCACACACTCATTGTGTGGTTAATTATATCATGCCACTTCTTCTTTTATCAATTGAAAATCAACACGAATCCATAATTTACACACCAAATGAATAATCCAGAAACTCATTCTCTTCCGGCTCCGACAGTTCTTGCTTAGAAGCTTCTGACGGCTGTTCATTACTCTGTATCGATTCTGTAACCGGCTTTACCCCCACCGATGCAACAGTTCCCGGATTTCCCTGCTGATACGGATAAGACATTATCCCTCCAGCCTGCAGTCCAGCCTGAAAAAATGCCTGCTGTTGCATCTGATACATGGCTGCAAGTGCCGGAAGGTTGGAAAGCAGCTTCTGCTCCACAGTCTGCACTAGCCTGTCTGCAAAAGCATCTTCCTTTTCCCTGCTTTCAAGATAAGGATCGTTTTTCTTGGCAAGATGCCTTTCGTAATAATCATTGATAGCCGCCACCACAAACGCGTTCTGCGACTTAAAGCTCTGTTCTACCTCTTCGGAATGCAGGCGTTCCCACGCCTGCATTCCTCCCTCATCCGTCATACTGAAACGGATGTTGTGGTTCCTGTACTGCTTTGTCATATTGCCTCACCTACCTTCTACCCGACTTGTTCTGATGTCTTAAAAGCATATAGCAGTAATACTCATAACCTTTGGCATTAGCACGAATATCATGATTGAAAATGGTGGTGTCCGGATTATATTTTCCAAACTGCTCTACAAGCCTTGCACCTCCACCCATAAAATAAGCTTTCATCAGTCTCTCGTTATACTCATGGTCACGCATCTTCTGAAAAATCTCATCCACATACTCACAAATCGCCTTTTCCACGAGTGATGCATGAGGCTCCGGCAGTTCAATCTTTCCGCTACGAAGAATATTATCAATTACATCGTCCATAAGATTGTCTCCCGTTTTGTCCTGCACCATATTGTGAATCTTCTGAAAGCACTGGAACACACCAAGCTTCTCGGTCCATGCCTTGCTTTCCATTGGGCGTCCATTATTCAGATACATCAGATTCATGGTGCCATTTCCAATATCTGCAAGAAGCGTTACACCTGCAAAATCCTTCAGATTCTCTGTCACTGCCGAGTAACACTGCGGCATAACCGTACAGCCAGCGAATTCAATATAATAAAGTCTGTCTTTATAGCCGACCTCCACACTGCTGTTTCTAAGCATATATCTCTTAAAATCCTCCCTCTGTGCCTGCACCCATTTAAGAGGAAGCCCAACTGCAAGATGAATCCTTGCCCTGTTTACAGAGTCTGTCATTCCTCTTGCTTCCAGCTCCTTTACAATAGCTGCAAGTGTCAGTACATAATTATCGTCATCAGTCTGCTTATCTGCCACAAACCCCTTTCTTCCCTCTCCGATGACATAATAAGCACCGCCGTACTCGATATAATCTCTGCTTAACACAGGTGCGCTGTCATACTTTGCAATTGCTGTCTTAAAGCATCTTCTGGCTGTTTTCATATTTCCGTAGCCATTATCCACACCGATAATCAGTGCTCCGTTCATACTGTATTCTCTAATCTTCTCTGTCATAAAATCCTCTCTTTCTCCGGCATCTGTGCCGGTAACCAAAATAAAAAAGTCCATGCATCTGTATCTCTACAAACACATGGACGAATTCACTGCCACTTGTGATATTTGGCGTATCCTTCCTACGAATTACTACACACTTTACTACACACTTTTTTCATCAAATTACACCATTTTACGATAAGTTACGATAGTTTCCTCTCAAATTAAAAATGCCCTCAAAGCCTGTAAAATCAAGCATTTGAGGGCATTCACGAGGTCTATAAAAAATGGACAGGTAGGAAATCAATAAATTCCTGTTTGTAGCTTTCCATTCCGGTAAATCCTCCTTGTTATAAGCTATTTATACCATAAATATTTGCTACAATCATAACATGATACCCTTGATTTTTCAACTGACAAATCGCTGCATTCTCCACCCTGGTAAATGGTATGAAAACCACAATCGAAAAAACAGGCAGGTATTACCGAACATAATTCTACTAACGGAATAAGGATTTTTTAGTAAAATAAAGTGGCTGTACCTCAGAAAATTTACAATTATTAAAGGAACAGCCATTCTCTTTTATACTATTTACTTAATTCGTGCATTCCGTCTGATTTCCATTACACTGCTGACACTCCTAACGATTAGCCAGTGCCTGTTCAATATCTTCCTTCATGTCAAGCACGGCTGCGCGGGAAGCATCTGCAAAGTTCTCTGCACCAAAGCGTGCATATTTTTCCTGCTGGTAAGCAGCAATGATACCACGGGAGGAATTGACAATCGCACCAAGTCCGTCTTCGTTAAAGAAGTGAACGAGGTCAGCGCCCTTGCCGCCCTGTGCGCCGTAACCTGGTACCAGGATATAGCTCTTCGGCATAATTTTGCGAAGCACTTTGCCCATTTCCGGATAGGTTGCTCCGACAACTGCTCCGACATAGCTGTAGGTATCGCCCATATGGGTTTCTCCCCATTTTGCCACCTGTTCACCTACCACTTCATAGAGCGGACGGTTTCCGGCATCTGCGATCTGACGGTCCTGGAATTCTCCACTACTCGGATTAGAGGTCTTCACCAGTACGAAAATACCCTTCTTCTCTTCCTTGCAGACCTTGATAAACGGATTGACGCCATCGGATCCAAGGTACGGGTTCACGGTTACAAAGTCTTCGTCAAATCCATAATAGGACCTGCTTCCAACCTGCACCTTGCCAAGGTGTCCAACCGCATAGGCTTCTGAGGTGGAACCGATATCACCACGTTTGATATCGCCGATGACAACAAGTCCCTTTTCCTTACAGTACTGTACGGTTTTATAAAATGCGGAAAGTCCCGGAAGTCCGAACTGTTCATACATGGCAATCTGCGGTTTGACGGCAGGTACAAGCTCATAGATCGCATCCACAATTGCTTTGTTATACTGCCAGATTGCCTCTGCTGCTCCTTCCAGTGTCTCTCCGAATTCTGCAAATGCTTTTTCTTTGAGGTGCTCCGGAATGAATTTCATCATCGGATCCAGTCCAACGACAATCGGTGCCCCGGTCTTTTTAATCTGTGCTACAAGTCTGTTAATCATATTTTCTCTCCTCCATGTATTGCTTCAAGAAAAATGCCGACATTTTATAGTCGGCATTTTCAATTTCCTTTTAAAAATCCATTGGATCTTCTGTCCTCATAATTTTCTAAACAAGGACTTCCTTAAAGCTGTCCGCAAACTGTTTGATCCTGGATGCATTTACATATTTCTTAACCTGATCTCCCTGCACAACAACAAGCGTCGGGGCCTGCATGACGCCATATTTAGCTGCCAGCTCCATATTTTCTTCGGCATCAATCAGAAGATAATTGATTCCCTTCAAATATTCCTTCGCCAGCTTGCAGTTCGGACAGGTCTTCGTGGTAAATAAATAAATGATGCTTTCCGGCTCTTCTACGGTTACGGATGCCTTGGGCTTATCATAATCGGATAAGGTTACCATTGTCACAATCGGCTTCTTTAACGTAGAATGTGCCACGTCATATTCCTTACGGTTCGCATATTCCTGAAGCTTACCATCGTTCCAGTTCTGCACCGGACGGTAATAGCCGGTAATACGGCTGTATACTTCCGTCACCTTACCGCAGTGAGGACAGATCTTCTGCTCTCCTGCCAGATAACCATGTTCCTTACAAATGGAATAGGTCGGTGACAGGGTATAATAAGGAAGCTTGTAATTTTCTGCAATCGTGCGGATAAGATCTGCTGCTGCTCTCCAGTCCGGAAGCTTTTCTCCAAGGAATGCATGGAATACCGTTCCCGAAGTATAAAGTGTCTGCAATTCATCCTGAATATCCAGTGCATCAAAAATATCCGTTGTATAATCGACCGGCAGATGGGAAGAATTCGTATAATACGGGGTATCTCCCGGCTTTCCTGCGGTCTTGATGGCAGGCCATCTCTTACGGTCATGCTTTGCCAGACGATAAGTGGTACTCTCTGCCGGAGTTGCCTCAAGGTTATACAGATCTCCATACTGCTCCTGGTAATCAGAAAGACGGTTCCTCATATGATTCAGAACCTCCTTCGTAAATTCCTGTGTCCGCTTATCCGTCATGTCTGCACGAAGCCAGTTGGCATTCAAACCTACCTCATTCATACCGATCAGACCAATCGTGGAAAAGTGATTCTCGAAGGTTCCCAGGTACCGTTTCGTATATGGATACAGTCCTTCGTTCAGAAGCTTTGTGATAACTTCTCTTTTGATCTTTAAAGATCTTGCCGCAATATCCATCATCTTATTGAGGCGCTTGTAAAAGTCATCCTTCGTTGCAGACAGATAAGCGATTCGCGGCATATTAATGGTTACTACACCAACGGAGCCTGTACTTTCGCCGGATCCGAAGAAACCACCGGTCTTCTTACGGAGCTCTCTTAAATCCAGACGCAGTCTGCAGCACATGGAACGCACATCACTCGGTTCCATATCAGAGTTAATATAATTGGAAAAATACGGTGTGCCGTATTTGGATGTCATTTCAAACAATAACCGGTTATTCTCGGTATCAGACCAGTCAAAATCCCTGGTAATGGAATAGGTCGGAATCGGATACTGGAAGCCTCTGCCATTGGCATCTCCTTCGATCATCGTCTCGATGAAGGCCTTGTTGATCATATCCATTTCCTTCTTGCAGTCCTTGTAACAGAAATCCATCTCCTTACCACCAACAATGGCCGGCAGCTCAGCCAGATCTGACGGAACCGTCCAGTCCAGCGTAATGTTGCTGAACGGAGCCTGTGTTCCCCAGCGGCTCGGTGTATTTACACCGTAAATAAAAGCTTCGATGCACTTCTTTACTTCTTTATAAGAAAGGTTGTCTACCTTGACAAACGGAGCCAGATAAGTATCAAAGGAAGAAAACGCCTGTGCACCTGCCCATTCATTCTGCATAATTCCAAGGAAATTCACCATCTGGTTGCAGAGCACGGAAAGGTGTGCTGCAGGTGCGGAGGTAATCTTTCCGGTAATACCGCCTAAGCCTTCTGTAATTAGCTGCTTTAAGGACCATCCGGCACAATACCCGGTAAGCATGGACAGGTCATGGATATGAATGTCCGCATTCCGATGTGCATCTGCGATCTCCTGATCATAAATCTCAGACAGCCAGTAATTTGCCGTAACGGCTCCGGAATTGCTTAAGATCAGTCCTCCTACGGAATAGGTCACGGTAGAGTTTTCCTTCACACGCCAGTCTTCAATCTTCACATAGCTGTTTACCACATCCTTGTAATCCAGAATGGTCGAAGTCATGGTACGCATCTTTTCACGCTGCTTCCGGTAAAGAATGAACGCCTTGGCAGCCTCTGCATAGCCTGCCTGCTCCAGAACCTTCTCCACACTGTCCTGAATATCCTCCACATGAATGCCGTCATCCTTCACCTTGCCCTGAAAATCTGCCGTAACTCGAAGTGCAAGAAGATCCACCACATCATTATTGTACTGCACATCGGTAGCATTAAATGCCTTCATAATGGCATCACTGATCTTCGTCAATGTAAAATCTGTAACTTCGCCCTCTCTTTTGATTACCTGAAACACCGTAAATCCCCCTTTTCTTTGACCAAACAAGAGGCTTTGATATTCATCATAAAAGCCTCGTTTATTTAAGAGTTTATCATTGCCCCAAAGGAAAGTCAACATAAAAGCACAAGATATTGTGTTTACATAACAACATAAACATAAATCTTGTGCTGATTATACAATAATATTTTTTATTTTTATCTAATCTGACCATTGACTACTGGCCATCATCCGGTGAATGGTTTCGTCATTCACCGCAATCCGGATCATAAATCAGCGCGTCTTAAGAAAAAGATATTCTCTCTGTGCCGTCTCATCATCGGGGTAGGATTTCAGGTAGCTTTCCATTAAAACGGAAGCTTTCTTATATTCATGGAGATGCTCATAGGCAATGATCTCATTCATCTTGAGTGTCTGCATCATTCCATTATTCTCAATCTGCATTGCTGTCTGGAAGGCCTGCAGTGCCCCTTCATTATCTTCCATATTTAGTTTACATAATCCAAGCTGGTTCCAGACCTGTGCTGCATCCGGGTTACTTTCCAGATACGTGTTGTATACGCTGATCGCATAGTTATTGTCCCCCAGTGTTTCATAGGTCTTTCCAAGGAATAAAACAGCTTCGTAGCCCTTCTCATCCCGTGCCTTTTCCAGATAAGTGCGGGCATTCTCATAATCCTCGAGATAGTAGCTGATTCTGCCCTTTTCATAATTGGTCATCTTCTTCGTATCATTCTCCATGGCGGTCTGAAGATAGGCTGTTCCGATCTCCTTGTAACCATGCTCATTCAGAATACAGTAAATATCAATGATCCGGTCATAATCCGAAGGATCTGCTGCAATCGCCGCATCAAAGCTCTGCTGCGCTTCTTCGATCTGGTCTTTCTTAGTATATGCTGCACCGCGGAAATAAAGGGCATCCTTCTCATCCTTCTTCATGGCAATGATTGCATCATATACCGCTATGGCATCGTCATAGTTTCCCTGCTTATAATAAGCTGTTGCCAGATAATAGTTAATGTCATAGTCCATATTTTCAATCAGGCCATTGCTATGATTGAGGGAGGTAAGGAATGCTTCCACTGCCTCCGGGTACATGGTCTTTCCTAAATAGGCAATTCCCTCTCCCCGATACAGAAGCCGTTCATTTTCTCCTGCTTCCTTTGCTGCTTCAAAACAGGTAAGAGCCGTATCATAATCCAATGACTTAATGGCTTCCATTCCTGCCGTTATATTTTCAGATTTTGCTGCTCCGCAGCCGGTAAGTGCCAAAAGCAATATTGAGGCTGCCAGTAACGGATACATTCGTTTCTTTAACATGACTTGCGAAGTCCCTTCGGATAGTGATTTTTAAGGCTTCCTCCTGCTGCTTTCCCAAAGCCCAGACTGTAGCCTTCCACGGTAACAAGGCACCAGCCCTTCCGGTCTTGTGCCGGGAAGGTATAGCCTTTTATATATTTTATCGCATCTTCCACTGACAAATCAATGGTATCTTTAACATCTTTGCTCTTTAAGGAAAGAGCCAGTGCATGGGACGGTTCGAAACGATCCTTTTTAAAGGTTCCAAGATGCAGTCCAGGGCGCAGTACCTTAAGTCCATGCAGATCCGGTGTTCCTTCCGGAACAAGATACAACTGATCTCCAAAGGTAAGATAGGAAGCTCTCTCCTTCCCCTCCCGCCAGGAGGACTTAAGTGTCTGTGCTTCAAACTGTTCGAATGCAGCGATGGCTTCCGTCATCTGGTTTGACACGGACTGGCTCTTCTTATCTTTTCCTTTTTGGAAACTGCTTCCCTTTTTCATTTTTTTCCGGTCATAATCCCGTGAATAAGAAGCGCTCCGCATCACGGAAGGAGCTTCTCCCATGTTCGAAATCAAATCCCGGTTCATTTCCCGGCCATTCACTTCAGGACAGGAAGTTCCTTCTTTTTGCAAAAGAGCTGCAAAGTGGCCTTCCCCATTTACCTTATGCGGCCATAGGCGGACCGTCTTTTGAAGCTCTTTGCGGAATCGTTCTTCCATGTCGTATGTGGTCTCCCTCTTAGACTGTCCCTGATTCTGCAGCAGCTTCATCAATGCTTCCTGCCTAACAAGCCCGGGTTCCATTCCTCCTGCAAGCGGAATCGGAAGCAGCTTCATATCCGGATGCTTCGCAAGAAAATGTGCGATCATTTCTTCGTCCTCTTCCGGTGCAAAGGTACAGGTCGAATAAACCAGAATTCCGCCACCCATCAGCATGGTATAGGCACACTCTAAAATCTCCTCCTGCCGTCCCGCACACAGCTTCACATTCTCTAAGGACCACTGCTCTACCGCCTCCTCATTCTTGCGGAACATTCCTTCTCCGGAACAGGGCGCATCCACCAGAATCCGGTGAAAATAGGATGGGAAACGTTCTGCCAGCACCTTGGGATCGTGGTTCAAAACAATGTCATTCACAATCCCCATGCGTTCAATATTCTCAGACAGAATCCTGGCCCTTGCCGGATGGATTTCATTGCTGAACAGAATCCCCCTTCCCGCCATGGCTGCTGCCATCTGGGTGCTCTTTCCTCCGGGGGCCGCACACAGATCAAGAATCCTCTCTCCGAAGAACCGGAAGTCTGCGGCGTTTACAAAATTCGGGTCTGCCCGCTTGCAGATTGCCGCCGGTGCCATCGCACTGGCTTCCTGAATATAGTACACTCCGGCCTCATGAAAAGGATGCTTCCCGGGCTGCAAAGAGTCCTCATAATAGAACCCATTCTCTTCCCAGGCAATCTGCTCCTTTAATGGCTCTCTTTCTTTAAATACGGAAGTCTGATCATACTGCTCCTTCGTTCCTTTTAACGGATTGATCCGCAGGGAATGTGCATGGTCATTTCCATAGCATGCCGCAAAATCCTCATATTCTTCTTTCAGCAGCTCTTTCATCCGGTTCGTAAATTGTTCAGGAAGCATTTCTATTTACCTCTGTTCTGTATTTTTACAGCCATTCTACCTGTTACTTATTTCCTATGTATCATAGCAGGCGCAGAATAAAAACAGCTATCCGGATTACATCCCCGGATAACTATTATTCTAATAGAACCCCAAAACAATTACAACCGGAACTGCTTTATTTTCTTCAGCCTAATTTTCTTCAGTGGATTCATATATTGCTGCTGTCCACCTCTGATTCTTATCCAACCATTACTTCGCCACATCATAATTGCTTGTAAGAACTATTTCCTCAGACAAGGTTTTCTGATTTATCTCTTTTTCCGAACGGATCTCCTCGACCCATACGGTCTTACTCTCTCCCGGAAGCAGATCAAAATAATTATCAGACAGGATCACATCCGCATCCGTAAATTCAATCGCAACTCTCCTTGCAAACTGCTGTGCCTTCACGGTAATCCTGAATTGTTTTTTTACTCTGCTTTCACCTGTTTTACCTTCATCAGCTCTCTCCTGTTCTTCCGTTTCCTCAACATAAGAGGTAAGATGTGGATCAAGAAAATGGAATTTCTTTGGTCTTTCCAGGAGACGGTTTCCGGAGTCAATTACTTCTTCCTCACATTGAATTTCATAATGAAGATAGCATTCTCTGCTGTGAAGCTCCTTCATCTCCTGGATTTTGAAAGCAGCGACACAGGTAGAAGCTAACGGTTCTGCAGAAATTTCTCTGCACTCCGTATGTAATACCCCCTTTCCCTGCTCTATAAGCTCCAGCCTGCAGGTAAGCTTCAAAGGCTTCGTCTCATCACTGGATACATACAGCCTTGCCACCCGGTCTGCACCGGTTTCCACATACGAAATCACCTTGCCATAACTTCTCTTTACCACATAATGAGCACCCTTCCACCTGCCATAATAGTCCAGGGTTGCCCACGAAATCGTAGGATAGGTATCATTGATCTGCCAGTAGGTGCTTCCCGCGCATCGCTCCCTGTGACTGCGGAAATGCCGGATCTGTTCTGCTGTGTTCAAAACATTCAATTGATATTGAGCAATCTCTTGCAGATTTTTAAATCGTTCTTCTTTTCCTTTCCCTTCCCTGATCATCTGTGCATTGTGAGATTCCAAATTCGAAAGCACCGTCAATTCATTAATCGATGCAAAATCTCTGACATTATTCTTATTAGCTAATTCTGGATTAACTTCTCTCCATGCTTTTGCTGTAAATCCAAACAATGCCACATTTAATATATCTGCTTCTTCTGCATATGCCAGCCATTGTAAATTTTCTCTGTAATTCATCTGTGGAAGCAAATAGTTCTTTACTGCACTGGTCTGAATCAAATAATTATTTTTACTAAGAAAACGTTTTGCATTCCATTCCCTTTTTTCCAGATTGTTTTCTTTCTCCTTGAAACGTTGAAATTCTTTGATTAAATATAGCTTAAAAATGGGACTGATTGATGAGGCAAATTCAAAAGCAATATCTTTATAAGCATATGTGCCACCATGACTCCCACGCTTTACATATAATCCTATAGCGTTTGTTTTATTAATCCACTCTGCTGCACTCAGTACAAATGTATGCAAACCTGCTTCGGATTTAAAGTGGTCGAATTCGACCACTTTAAATTCAGGATTATAAATCATCTCCCACGTTCCCAAAAATTCCAGTGTATTTCTATTTCGCAGCCAGTTCTTTACGACATCTGCACTACGTGATTCTCCTATCTTTGCTTTCGCAATATCTGTAATACAAATATAATCATCCGACTCTTTTTTCGAAATTGAGACCGGAATATTTTGTACTTCAATCACTCTATTTTTCATCTATTTCTTCCTTATTACTCTTTCCATTTTTAGTCCGGCAGACTTCCCGCAAGACACAGTGCTCCCCACCCGACACGGTTATTCGGATATACACTTTCACTCCGCAATGTGCGGGCACCTCTTCGAAGATAGGCCTTTACCTTTTCTCCATACAGAAAAGGATCATTTTCTCTCACAATACCCCATTCCATAAGAAGTGCAGCACTTCCTGAAGCAAAGGGTGTCGCAAAGGAGGTTCCTGACACGGCAACCGGAACATTTCCTGGACTTAACGTTTTAATGTTTACTCCTGGTGCCACAAGATCCGGTTTTATGTTAACCGATGCAGGAGGCATATTCCCGCCTCTTCCCGAAAAATCCGCATAGGCTTCGGTATAGGTATCATAAGCCCCAACAGTAATCACTCTGGCTGCTGTAGAAGGTATGGTCAGTGTCTTTTCCGGTGTCGACTGGAAAAATCTGGTTTCTGCGCTAAGTACAGAGCTGCTTGGCAGATAGAAGTCATACCCTCCACCTTCCACCTGTACCGGCTCTATCATAAAGCTCCATATCCCTTGGTTAACATAACTATTCACCGGTAAAAAATCAAAATAAATTTCCTGTCTGACGGAATACGGGGTGGGCTCACCCTGATAAATCAAAAGCTCTGTATCTTCCATCCGATAACGCACGGCTGTGCCTAATGCAGAATTAAGCTGCAGGATCTGCCCTCCGGGAGACTGTAAGACAATCCGGAAGGTATCCGTATACTCTTTCCATAGCTGCACACTGAATGACGCCTGATACTCACCAACTGCCAATTCGGTCCGTGGTATATTTCCCTGTGCATCCCTGTTAAATGTTCCGGCTGCATGCCCTCCGGCTGCTCCCTCATTGCCACTCCCTACACAGATCACACATCTCCCGAGCTCTGCAATATTATCAAGGAACCTCTCCACAAGTGATGTTCCGTCATGAACCCCATAGGTATTTCCAAAGCTCAGATTAATCACAAGCGGCATGGAAAGCTGCAGTGCCGTCCTGGCAGCAAAGGTAAGTCCCCTCATCAGTTCTGTAGTCTTAGGAAAAGAATTCGGTCTGCTGTTCCCGAGCTTTACAATCAGCAGTTCTGCTTCCGGTGCCACTCCCTGAAACCTGCCATCCATAAAATTCCCTGATCCTGCTGCAATCGTTGCAACTGCGGTTCCATGTCCGGAAGTGTCCACACTTGGCACGAGCTGTAACGGTGCAGTACTCTGCAATGCCGCATCAATCCGTTCTTTCGAAAACATGACTCCCTGGGTAAAGCCTTCAGGCGGTAAGCTTTGCATAAATTCTTCATTATGATCCGTAAGAAGTACATCCACCTCCTTCGGATTTAATGTCTGATCCCATAAATAACGGATTCTCGTTTTTCCACCTTTTTCCTGAAACTCCGGACTCTGATAATCAATTCCGGAATCCAGTATGGCCATTAATACTCCTTTCCCAGACAGAAACGGATCTCTCACCGTAACCTCCGGGATACAGGAGGTCTGCTTCCCGGCCAGCACCGAAAAATACAACCGCTTTGGTTTTTCGATATATTCTACCTCTGGCAGTTCTGCGAACGATTCAATCAGAAATTCCGGTAGTGTTACGATCGCATAGCCTGCAATCAGTTCCTCTACCTGTATCAGATCCCCAGACAGCGGCTGCAGGCTTCCGTTGTATTTCACAATCAGCTCCCAGCGTTTCTCCTCCTCCAGATATCCCACATCCAATTGCCGGGATTTTTCCCTTTCTTTCCTGGTCGCCTCTAATGACAGATTTAATACATCTTCCAGCTTCTGATTCTGCATCCTTTTCCCTCACAATCCTATCTGCATAGCAGTTCTGTTAGTTAAGGAGACTGCCCACTCCTGAATTAAATTCTTGCGAAGCCTGACATCATGTGTCCGGCTGCTGTTTAAACACTAACAATTGTTACATATATATACGCAAGAAATAAATTGAATATTTCTGACAGATCCGATAAAATGGAATTTATAAAATATGACCAGGGAAATCCAATTATGATTAACAATTCCGAAGATATACAAAAACAGACTGATCAGCGCATATGCTTTTCCGGGGAAACTGAATATCCGGTTCACGTTACCTATGTGGATCTGAACCGTTCCTATATGAACCGGATTGGCTGGAACTGGCATCCGGAAATTGAGGTATTTCTGGTGGAAGAAGGCTCTGCCATTATTTATTACGATGACAGCCAGATATCCCTGGAGGTCGGACAGGGCGTGATTATCAATCAGAATGTCATGCATTCCATTCTTTCTGTTTCTCCGTCCCAGAGCTGCAAACTGTTTTCCTATGCCTTCCACCCTTCCTTTCTGTTCGGTTATGGAGATACTCTGTTTACCAGTAAATATGTAACCCCTCTGCTTCATCATGCAGGTCTCCGGGCACTTCACCTTCATTCTTCCGATGAAGGACTTGCCCATATTCTGTCCCTTTCCTACCGGATCGTCCAGTTAAATAAGGATCAGGAATGGGGCTATGAACTGGCAACCAAAGCATGTATCTGTGAGCTCTGGTGTGAACTTCTCAGAAAGTTTCCTTTCACCCCGGAAAAGACCCGGCACACAGCAGTTCTCACCTCCGATGAACTCCGTACCAGGGAAATTATGAAATACATTGAAATCCATTATGCTGAACGCATCACACTGGATGATCTTGCAGCCCAGGTACACATCAGCAAAAGCGAGTGTTGCCGCTGTGTTAAGCGCTGCCTTCACATGACACCGGTCGAATATCTGATGAAATACCGCATCTATATGGCGGCCTATCTGATTCAGAAAAATGATCCTGCCGTATCTTCTATTTCAGATCTTGCCTTTCAGGTTGGCTTTAACAATGCCAGCTATTTCAATAAGGTGTTCCGGCAGTACCTGCAGTGTACTCCCGGAGAATTCCGTAAGAAGATTCTCCAGAACCCGGATTTTCAGCCTTTTCATACTGACTTTTTCCCGGAAAATCTCTCCTGATCATCGATTGCAGAGTTCCTCGGTCTGCTCATCTGCCTTCTGATAGCAGGCTGCAATCTCCTGCTGCAGCGAAGCCAGCTTCTGTATTTTCTTTCCCAGATGCTCTACCTCAGAAGCCACCTGATTTAACTGAAACGTCACCAGATTTCTGCCCTGCATGTAAAAGGGCATTTCCTTTTCATAGCTTTGGATCTGCTCTCCCAGCCTTATCGTTTCCTCTGCTGCCGCAGATAATCCCTCACTCTTTGAAGCAAGTGCTTCATAATCCACCTCGATACAGATTCTGTCTGGTATTTCCTTCGTATAAGAATCTTCCCACAATGTCTTTCCAAGGAAGTTGAGTCCCCCTGCGGTTTTGGTTGTTGCATCCGTAATTGCCGGAATACCGGCAAATAAAAAGTGTTTTACATCAGCCAGGGTCGTCTTTTCCCCATTCAGTCCATGGGAGGCTCCACCTGCCGCTTCAATTCCCTGCATCACAACATTGGCTGCTCCTGCCCGTTCCTCCTCCGGCAGCTTCATAATCTCTTTGGAAAGCTCCGACGCATATTTTCCAAGGGATCCCTGCTTTAAGACTTCTTCATTTCTTCTTCCTGTAAATTGTGTCACCCATTTTCCTGTTGTCCGGTCCAGCACCAAGGTGGCAAACATATAAGTAATATCATGATATCCTGCAAAGTTTCCCTTCTGTACCGGAGTCCTGATATAGGTCACATGATCCTCCGGAATGATCTGGTTTCCCAACGGACTTACATAATCATTCTCTCCGTGAATTCCATATAACTTCTGTATTCGGCCCTGATATTCTGCTTCATTGTATTTACGCCGGAATCTTGCATCCGCTTTCTCAGACATTCCCTGCCCGTCCACGGAATAACAGCGGTCAATCAGATCTCCAAATTCTGTTTCCATAGTTACAAACTGCGCTTTATTTCCACCTTTGGAATGCCCGGTTACGATTACTCTCTGATTCTCTGTAAGCTGCGCCTTTCTTGCCACGGTATCAAAATAATCAACGGCACGCTGTTGCTGTGTCGTGATTTCCTTCGTCATGCCCAGTCCATTATCCGGCCATTCTCCATCTCCTGTCCCCCGGTAGGCAACAAAGATGCGGTCATTCTTCTCATCCAGAAAGGTACACGCCTTCGTTCCCTGGTCAAACCCAAGCGTACTGCTCGCATAACATACCTTAAGGTTACCGATCTGCTCATCCTGCACTGCCTGCTCCAGAATCCGGTATTCATTCTGGTACGTACCTCCCGTTCCGTATTCCGGGACACCGGAAAGCTTCCCGATCACCTCTTTTAATTCCACCGGTTCCTTAGAAGCTTCCTGATATCCCAGATACATATAGGTATCCAGAATCATGCTGATCTCTTCTTCTGTATACTTTCTGCCCATATTCTGCTCCTAGTTGATGATATTGGATTCCAGACCGCTTCCCTGTTCCATATTGCCGCTTTCCGCTCTCTGGTAATGACCGGCCATCTCCGTCAGATCCTGTGAATGCTCCGCAATCATCCGGTAAAGCTTATCCATATCCGTCTGCAGGGTTTTAAAACGGGTCAGAAACGTTCCGGACGCTTCTCCCTGCCAGATTCCCTGCAGCGAATCCACCAGGGTCATCATTTCTCCTGTCAGATTCTTTACCTGTGTTCCTGTTGTTGCAAATGTACCGGATGACTGAATCAGTTTTTCCGGTGTAACCTTTAAAATACCTTCCATATTCTGTATCCTCCCGATTTTATTTAGTAACTGCGTGACGATGCAATTTCTGCATTTCTTGCTTCCGCCTCTTCATATCTGGCGGCAATTTCAAGCATGACCTCAACATATCGTTCAATCAGCTTCTCAAAGAGAAGCATCTGCTCCTTATCCCTGGCAAACGCGTGGTGAAAGGCTTCCTTTGCCTGCCCCTCCCACATACTGCACAATTCCTGTTCCTGGGAATCCAGTTCATTGCACTTTGCCCGGAACTGACCGTTTAAGCCCCGTAAGTTTTCCGCCTTATTTCTTAATTCTCTTGAAGTAACCTCAAAAAATGCCATAATATCCCTCCCTAATACGTTCTTAGATTTCCAATTGCTTCATTGCATTTTTCGGCACAATACATAGCTTTTGCGTAACCCTCTACCATACGTGCCACCTTTTTTAATTCATCCGCTTCGCCGGATAATCTGGTACATAATCTCACCTCCCTTTCCATGAAAAGGTCTGCACTTTCTCCCATCCAGCACAGCTTCGTCTCCAACAGGAGCTGACAAATCTTTTCATCTGCCAATAGCCGGATCTGGTCTGCGGTTGTCTGCATCTGATCCGCTAATTCCTGCAGCCTGTTAAACTGAACCTCAATCCATTCCTGCAGCATCCACATTTCCCCTTTCTGCCTGTTCGTAATACTCTGCAATCTGAAAAAGGCGCTCTGCAAACCACTTCGTTCTTTCAAACGGCCACCCCGCCGCTTCCAGTTCCTCTTTTGCAATTATACAGAGCCGTTCCATCCCTTTTGTTTCAAATTTTATGGCAAGTGCCATAAACCGTTCCACCGTTTCCTGATACTGCGCAAGAGCCTGCTCACATTCTTCGCTGAGCAATGCAGCTTCCTCCCGCAGATATTCCGAACGGACCTTCACCATTCCATCCATATCTCTACACTTCCTGCGCACGCATAATATTGTTTTGTTCCACAGCTGCAAGTAATATTCCCATCTGCTCTGCCCTGTCCAGAATTTCCTGCATGGCTGTCACATGCTCTGTATCCATCCTAAGCCATTCCATAAAGGTATTGACCCAGGTGGTTCCTGCTTCTCCTTCCCAATGCTCCTGAAGCATGGCTGATCTTTCTTCCATCCATTTAAGAGAATCCTTTACCTTCATCATCTGCTGCCGCATTTCCATAATTTCTTTTTTCAACATACTGCTGTTCATCATTACATGTCCGTTCACGGTAACCTTGTCCTTTCTACCCGGATTTGTAACTATTCAGAGCCATGCAAAATCTGATAAATATGATCGGAATGCTTGCATTCCAGAGCACATTTGACAGATTTTATATGGCGAAGTAACCACATTCGTAAAACTACGCTGTGAAACAGCGGTTTTACGAATGGGGGTCTGAATAGTTACCCGGATTTGTAATCCAATCATCCATTCAGAATTTCATTCCAAAGCGCTTCCTGCTCAGATCAAAACAAATGGCTCTCCCGGAAGAATACCCTGTGAGATCAGACTCTGTTCCGGATCCATCACCCGCTCGAGATCAAGTGCATACAGATAATAATTTTTTTCTTCAAAAGAAACCTCCTCCTTACGTTCAATCAGTTCTAAGCTCTGCCTGACAATTTCCCCTGCCGGCATCTCTCCGTTCCATTCAAAATCATAGCTTTCATTCAGCATCGGCACATAAAGATCTGCCATTATCATCATATCTTTATTCCTCACCTTCTTTATACGGAATGAGAAGCTGCACACTTCCTCCTCCCGATCCCTTTTTCAAAAATCCATTTCCCGGCGGCTCTGACCGGTTCAACAGGGAAAAATTCAATCCCTCAAATTCCAGTGCCCTCTGCAAGGATGCATTTCCTCCCAGATGAACTCCCCACTGACAGGAGGCCAGGGATTGAAACAACGGTGTTGCATATACTTCCAGATCACGCTGCGGATGATACGCTCCGATCACCACTACATTCTGTCTCCGTTTTCCAACCAGCTCTTCCCATTGCTGTGTCTTTTCTTTCTCTTCTCCGCAATAGGAGTAAATCTGCCTTGTAAATGCTGCCAGATGTGGAATCATAAGCACAAGCCGGCTTTTCTTCTGCTGTTCCTTTTGCAGCTCTTCCTCCAGCTCCCCTGCATTCCGGCAGCAGATCACCTCCGGTTCCTTTATTAACCCGGCATGTTCCCCTTCGGTATCCAGAAGCAGTATTTTCCAGTCTGTAACACTTCTCACACTGAATAACAGATGATCAATCAGACTACTCTTTCCGGTCTGATCTGCACCGGATATCAGAAAACCGGAAAGCTTTTGAAGCTCCAGAATTTCAATTGCTCCTGTTTCCTTGTTATACCCCAGTGGTACCCGGCTGCCTGTTCCGTCATACTTCCGGCTCTTACGATAAACCGTAAGGAACTGCATAAGCTTCGGATATTCCGGGATCCGCACAATCCGGTCATAAAAGGGCTGCCCCTCCTGATAACCTGCACCCTCCTTATGAAATGCCAGGGTCTGAAACTCCAGAACCCTCTTTTCCTTTTTACATAATCCTCGTCCTGCAACACCGGCTTTCGGAATCGAAATCCCATGATACTGCCGCAGCACATCCCCATACTGAAAGGGATCGCTTAATTCAAGTGACAGTGTTGTCTTGATTTTATTCCAAAGCTTTGATTGAAAATCTGCCACCCCATTCCCTGTCAGGATAAGAAATACTCCAAGACTGATCCCCTCTGCTGCCATGGAAAGCAGAAATTCCTCTTCCGCTTCTCCCAGATATCTTCGTAAGGTTCCGATACCGTCAACCATGCCGTACAGAACCGGAAGCTTTCCCGGATTCTTTCGTATAAAAGTCTTATAATTTTCTCCATTAAGTATCCGTTTTCTTTCACTCCAAAGCTGTCTGAACTGATAAAAGAATACCGGAAGATCCTTAGGTGTCTGCACCAGTGCAAGACAATGTGGCTGTTCCTCATACAAAAGGAACCCCGGCTGTTCCACAACCAGCAGAAAATATTCTGCCTCCATTGGTGTATGATTCCTTGCAATCTGTTCCAGAATAAGGCGGATAAAATGAGACTTTCCTGTTGCCGGTCCTCCACAGATTCCCAGATGCCCCTGTTTCTGCGGTTCATAATACAATACTTTCTGGCACTGATTTTCCGGATCATCATATTTCCCGACCCGGAATACCTGCGCATGGCCGATTTCGTTTTCGGACTCATCCTTTTCCTGTTCCTGGATTTTTTCCAGATAAATTACTTCTTCCAGCTCCGGAAGCCACAACAGTCCGGCCCGCCCATATCCATGCTGCTCTGCTATATGGTTTACATAATTCTCAACGCATTCTATAAGTGAGTCTGCTGTATCACTTACTTTCTCTTTTGGCAGTACGCTTCTCCTTCCGGTTTCCGAAAGAAGAGCCACAGTCTCTTCCTTCTGTTCCTCCGGCTGATATCTGCCGCCACAGTAGCCCGTCTGGAACATCTGATATAATTCATCATTCCCAATCTGAAGATAGCATTGTCCGGGAGATGTCAGATAAGCGGCATCCGGCTTATGAAGCATATCCATACTGTCCTGCTTATCCTGTACACGAAGACAAAGATGGAAACGGGCATTGCTCCAGATCTTATCATCCACGGTTCCTGCCGGCTTCTGGGTCGCCAGAAGCAGATGCACCCCAAGACTCCTTCCAACCTGTGCAAGTGAGATTACCTCCTGCATAAATTCCGGTTCTTCTTTCTTTAATTCTGCAAATTCGTCAATCACGATAAGCAGATGAGGCAGTGCAGATGTGACCTTTCCTTCACGATAAAGCTGCATATAAGCATCAATATGGTTCACCTCGTATCGGGAAAAAATCCGTTGTCTCCGCTTATTCTCGCTGCTGATTGCAAGCATGGCTCTCCGGATCTGACCACCGGACAGATTGGATATCACTCCTGCACAATGTGGAAAATTCCTGACTGCATTTCCTGTTCCACCACCCTTATAATCAATCACAAAAAAGTTCACATCCTGCGGACTGAACTGGATCATAAGGGAAAGCAGGTAGGTTTGAAGCAATTCGCTCTTACCGGAACCTGTTGTTCCCGCAATCAGTCCATGGGGGCCATGAAATTTTTCGTGCACATCCAGATATACCGGTGCACCCTGCATTCCTTTCCCAATCACTGCCTTAAGACGCTTTTCCGGTCTTGCTTCCTGCCAGCGGACTTCACAGTGAAGTTCTTCGATCCGCAGGCAATCAAAGAGTTCCAGGAAATCCACATTTTTAGGAATTCCTTCGTTCTTTCCCCTTCCTGTCCTTTCCCATAACGCAAAGTTCCTGCTATAGGAAGAAGCTTTCTTCCAGTCCATGGTATCGTACTGAACAGGAACGGTAATCCTTTTATCCTTTTCATACAACTGCAGTTCCTGACGATCCTTCTGCCAGATCATCCGGCTGCGGTATTCCTTAGGAAGCTCCTGTTCTTTTCCTGCAATTCCAACTACCATAACCCGGTCCGTCTTCCCCTCCTGTAAAAGGCTTTGCAGAACTTCTCCCATAATCAGCATGGGATCAAGCAGAAAAATCAGAAAAGAAACCTGTTCTTTCTGTGCGGAAAGTTCTCTGGTAAGATCCGGGAGAATTTCAGCCGCTGCTTCTTTATCCCCGGCCAGAAATCGGACTTCTCCACTTTCCGACCAGATATGCGGAACCCATTTCATACTGTGATAAACACTCATCTGCCAAGGTATGGACGAATCAAAGAAGCAGGCCATACGCATTTCCTCAGGTGAGTGATGAAGCACCTGCTGCCAGAAAATCTGTAACACCCCATCATGCAGGTGTTTCTCTTCTCCTACTACACCAAGCCGGGAATTCTCCCGGAAGTCCACACCAACCGGTACCTCCTCCAGATACTGAAACCTCTTCCATAAGGCTTCTGCCTCCTCTTCCATCGAATCCTTTACGAAAACCTTCCTTTCCTCCGGAAGCTTCAGTCTTACAGGAAAATCCTGTCTTCCTGTTCCAAGACGTGTAAACCAGAAATCCGGATCAGCTTCATACCGGTTCCAGTTCAATATCAGAAGCCGGTTCTCTGCATAATACTCCGGAACCGCCGGATATCTTCGATGCCAAAGCCCAGCTCCCTTCTGTGCTAACATCTGCAGCTCTGCTTCCAGTTTTCCCAGATATTCCCGGTACTGGATGATTCTTTCCCTGTTACTCCTTTGCTCCTCCCGACGACTGGCCAGCCGGTTTGTAATCCCCCAGAATACTCCAAGCAATGCACTGCATACTCCTGCTGCCAATGTCACATACCGATAGTTGTTTCCTGTTCCATTCGAAATTCTGCTTCCAAGAAGACTCATCATCAGAATTGGAAAAACCATTGTAACCGATGGGCCTATGGACAGAATCCACGGCGTCTGCGAAGTCTCCTTTTTCTGTGGTGGACTTAAGACCTCTCTTTCCTGTTCTTCCGGTAAACAGACCTGTTCCGGAATTTTCTGTATGGAGCGTGACACCATTACCGCCCCTGCCCTTTGCTGTAATTCCTTCCCCGTAAATCCACTGTCCATCACCCGGCATTCTCCAACCAGTGGAACATAAATGAGATATGGGGGAAGAAATTGCATGAAAAGACCGTATAGCTGCAAGGAATCTCCCTTCTCAAGAATGGTACTTTCCTGCGCTCTTCTTCCGTTATGATATACTCCATCACCGCCAAGATTATGGAGAACACAATTTTCGCCTTCCATAACCAGTACGGCATGTCGGCCTCTGACCCTGGAATGAAACTGGTAACAGATTCTGTTTTCATAATCACTTCCCAAAGTCACCAAGGCTTCGGCTTCCAGACGGATTCTCCCTGTGGGAGCCAATCTATGTACAGGCCCCTGCCTGCTGATCAGTACCTTTTCTTCAACCTCAGAATCCGGTAACAGCAATGGATCCGATAACATGGGACGGGTATTTACCAGAAAGCTTCCCTGCTGATAATTCAGACAGATTTTCTGTCTCCGCAGATGCAAAAAAAATGCTGTATCACCCATACAGGTAACATGCTTCACAACAGATTCTGAGTCGGAAAAGGCACAAAAGAAAAAATGTTCTGCGTGAATCGTTTTCTTCAAATAGCACCTCTTTTATTCTTTCGTGAAAATATTAGATGTCATAAAAACTAATAAAAGATGAAAGGATATGTTAATCGATCAACAATGAATTCATAAGTTATTATGTAAGATAACAGATTTGGCATTTCATGTCAAGATGTTTTTGGTGAATTTAAACAATTATTTTACCAGATTAGTTCTATAATTTGGTTATTATCACAATACCTTATCCCTCTCACTAAACGCATGCTGCGCCTCCGGCTTGCATTCCTTAAGTGTTCCGGACTGGTTCACACCCAAAATGATCCACTGAATCATTTTCTCATATGCATGGCAACAAAAAAACAGACACACCCATTTAAGATGTGCCTGCACTTTCTCAGATTATAAAACCAATTAAACGTCCTTCCGGTAAAACCTAAAAATAGGAATTAAAAATATTACCGGAAGCATAGGTATTACTGTAAGTTCCCTTCGTTGTATAGGTATTTGCCTTTGCTGCTTCCTGTGTTGCTGCAAAATCGATAAAGGAAGACTGGGAAGATACTCTGGATGCATAAGAATAACTTCCGCTAAACAAAGTCTTCACGGTGTTTGCATCTGCCTTTGCAAAAGCATCCTTGTCAAGTGTCAGTGTATCGTCCTTACCAATGGTAATACCTGCCTGACCCAACAGCTTCTGATTGGACTCTGTCATGTTCTTTAAGGTATCTACACGCTTCGTGATACTGTCGGAAGCGGACTTGGCAGACCCTTCAATCAGCTTGTTATAATTGGTTACAAAACTGTCTACCGCTTTATAAATCTCATCCTGACTCTTACTGAATACAGAATCCTTACCTGTATTCGTTAACTGATCTGCAGAACTCTTCAAACTCTCTGATGCCGTCTGGATCTGCTTCAGGGTCTCTGCAGAATCCTTGGATGTGGAGAGTGTTTTCTTCTTTTCATCTACAATAGAAGCAGCTTCCTTGCTGATCTTGTTACCTTTGCCATAATAGGCCTTCATCAGCTTGCCATAGCTTCCATTCTTAATGCTCATGTAATCGGAAAGAAAATTTAAATTAGAATTTCCTGACATACTCTGAAACAAAAAAGAATAATTCTGCTTCATACCGGTATATCCCATGTTCAATCGTACTCCCATATGACTTCCCTGCCTTTCCATACGCTAATTATATATTAGCAAAATAATCGGCAAAATACAATCCGATTTACGCAATTCATGTAAAAAAATACGCAATATCTGATAGGCATACCTTTCCTCCGTATGTTATGCTTAACAAAACGGAAGGGAGAACTATTATGCTGAAAATACATCCTCATCGCAAGCACCTTAACATTCTTACAATTATACTGACTATCCTGCTCATAGTGAGCGGATGCCGTAAGGAGGAAACAGTCCCTATGCAAATACACGAAACTACGAGTCCAATATCTGAAGAGTCCGTTTCTACAGAAGCATCCTCACCCCAGCCATCAGCTGACAGTCCGGTTGTTTCCGATCTTCCCTCCCTGAAAGAACTCTATGCAGACTATTTCCAAATGGGTGTATGCATTAATCCGGTCACAGTTTCTGACAACCAGTATAAGGAGCTGATCTGTCATGAATTTAACAGTGTTACCAACGAAAATAACCTTAAACCGGAAAATATCATCAGCAAATCGGCTACTCTTGCCGATCTGGAAGGAAACCGTGAACATATACAACTTGATTTCACCCGTGTAATACCGGAGCTTGATTTTGCTGTCCGGAATCACCTTAAGGTACGCGGACATACTCTCATCTGGCACAGCCAGACCCCGGACTGGATCTTTTATAAAGACTATGATCCATCGGGAGAGCCTGCAGACCGTGAACTGATGCTGAAACGTATGGAAAATTACATCCATGATGTATTTTCCTTTATATCCACAAACTATCCCGATCTTTTCTATGCATTCGATATTGCTAATGAATGCATTGATGATAACGGTGGTATGAGAGACTCCTTATGGCGTAAGACCATCGGGGACGACTACCTCAATTATGCATTTTCCTATGCGCGCACCTATGCCCCGGAAGAAATTCTGCTTTTTTATAATGACTATAATACTTATCAGCCAGCCAAACAGGCTGATATCATAAATCTGCTTTCCCCGATTGCAGAAGCTGGGAATCTGGACGGAATTGGAATGCAGAGCCACCTCGATACCGACGTATCTCCTGCCAGGTTCACCTTTGCGGCACAGAAATATGCCGACGAACTCCATGTTGTGATTCACATAACTGAACTGGATATTGTCCAGCCGGATGCAGGAAATCCTGAGAAAATACAGGGACTTTATTATAAAAGATTCTTTGATGCACTGGTTGCGGCCAAAAAGAACGGAACTCCGATTGAAAGCGTCAGCGTATGGGGACTTACCGATGGCCTCTCCTGGAAATCCGATGACCATCCGTTGCTTTTCCACAGTGACCTGACTCCAAAGGATTGCTTTTATGAAATCACATCCGGTGAAGCTTATGCAGGAGCGGCTTCACCGGAAATAATGGCTTCAAGCTCCCGGAATGCCTGTTCATAGCTTTCAAAGCGGATTCCATGGAAACCGAGTTTCTTCGCAGCTTCTACATTCTCCTTGCGGTCATCAATAAAGACACATTCCTCTTCCTTCAGATCATACGTGTCAAGAAGTGTCCGGTAAATATTCGGATCCGGCTTAATCATCTCTACATAGGAGGAAACAATCTGTCCGTTTACATACGGCATAAAGGTAAATTTTTCCTTGCTGTGCAGATCATAATAGCTTGCCGGATAGTTGGTCAGAAGATACGTATGATACCCTCTCTCCTGAAGTCCCTTAAGCCATCCTGCCGAATATTCAAAGGCTTCCACGACTTCCTGCTTTCCATTCATCATGAAATAAGCAATGTCCTTAGCATATTCCGGTGCATCCTCCTGCATGTACCTCATTACTTCCTCTTCCTCAAAGAATCCACGATCCAGTTCCTGCCACCATTTACAATAAACCGAAGCCTTAAGAAGCGGAGCGATTTTTTCTTCCGGAATTGCGAGCTTACGCATGGCTTCTCCCGGCATAAACCGGATCAGTACACCACCAATATCAAAAACAATATTTCTAATCATGCTGTTCTCTCCATTTTCTGATCGTAATTATTCAGCTGCTTTTAATCTATAGTAACGATTCAGCCCGGCTCTACCTGTAATTCTCCCGTACCTCATCCACGCTCATATAAACTACATTATGCTCCGGTTTTATGCCGCTTTTCATAAAGATATCACGGATTGTCACAAACTCATAGCCCTGACGCTTCAGCTCCGGAATCAACGTCTTAATTGCCTCTACCGTCTGTATATTGTCTGCCATATCGTGCAGCAGAATCATAAATCCGGGTCTTGCCACCTTAAGCAGACGCTCTGTTCTCTCCTTTGCACTCACCTCCGGCAGCCAGTCCTCACAGCCATAGCCACTGATAAAGGCAAGATCAATGAGATCATACATTTTCTGATCATAATCGATATAGGGCGGTCTGAAAAATTCCGGCTTCTCTCCCACAATCTTCTCAATGCGATCGGACGTTTCCCTAATCTCATCCACAATTTCCTGCTCACTCTGCTTCGGCATGGACTGATGGGTCTTCGAATGGTTCTCAATCGTACATCCCATATCATGTGCACGCTTTACCAGATACTCTGTCTGAGGCGTAATCTGCTGCCCGATCAGGAAAAAGCTGGCAGTCACCTGATTCTCCTGCAGGACGTCCAGTACCTGATCCGTAATTCCGATCGTTGGTCCGTCATCAAAAGTTAATGCAACTAATTTCTTTTCCTTCATTTCTATCTTCTCCTCACTGTCTGTTCTTTCTGCATCACACATCCATCTACTTTAGATTACCTTAAGTTACAGGAAGTGCAAGGCTAAACTGTTACAATTTTGTTTACGAATTCCTTATTCTTATGTTAGAATCAAAATATCCGGATTAATGGTGATCAAGATAAAACATTACCTGGTAGATAGTGAAAATGTAAATGACAACTGGTTAATGCTTCTGGAACTGGCAGATGAGAAGGATGAAATGATCATCTTTTATACAAAAAATTCTCCCCATATGTCCTATTCCTCCGTCATTAAACTGTTGCAGCAAAGACGCACCCTTCAGTTCGAAGAGTGCTACGAGGGCCAGAACGCTTTGGACTTCCAGCTCATATCCTATCTGGGATATCTGATCGGAAAAGATGAGGATAAGACCTCCGAATTCATTGTGATGAGCAATGATACCGGATTTGATCCGGCGGTCAGATACTGGAAACAGAAAGGCTTCCTCGTGAACAGGATTAACGTCAACTATTGCAAGCTGACACTTCAAAGGCATAAAGAAGCTCCTTCCGGCAATATCGAAGAAGAACTTCCCTTTACAGAACCGGCTGCAGAAGAATCTGCTCTTCCTGCAGCACCTGTAAAAGAAACTTCCCCCGAAAAATCCATCGATTTTAACAAGGCGGAAGTCGACACCTTTATCAACTGCTTTGGCAAGAATAATCCTGTCGCACTTCATGAGACCTTCGTTCATGTTTACGGTCAGGAACAAGGCCAGATGATTTACAAAACCGTAAAAGATGACTCCTATTCCTACACTCCGGAAACATTTACCGGACAGGATCGGATTCAGCACTTTACCAATATCATTTTTGCTCACAGTGATGTACAGGACCCCGGTGATTTCGTCCAGTTTCTTGACAATAACAAATCCAAATCCAAGAATCTGAACGGCATCCGTGCTTCCATTATCAAAGCCTACGGCAAGGAAAACGGCATGAAATATTACAGCCTGTTCAAACCCTATTTCAAAATGATATCTGCCCTAAAATAATATAGAAAGGTAATCCGGATATCCCATCAGCAAAATTCCTGCTGATGGGATTTTAATTTTCAACTTTCTCTAAAGATGTACATCAATGCTGCACATTTTCCATCTTCCGGTTGGGATCAAGGCATTTCCTGATCTTCGGCAGAAGTTCATGATCCGGATTGTGTTTTACAGTACATTCCGTATCGAGCATCATAACGGCTTCATCACCCTCCCGGCAGGCAGGCCACTTAATCCCCTCGATCTCCGGCTTCCCGGTCCTTGCAAAGCTTACCCATGCATCACAAATGTCTTCCTGCAGTTTCAGAGATTCCTCTCCCTTATAACACACCGGTACTTTATCAATATTGTGGAAGACAAACGGAATTTCCGAACAGTGCCATGCCACCTTGCCCTCAAACATCGGGAATTCATAGGTAAACTGGTAGGAATACGTCTTGCTCTCCGGGCTCTTACACCGTTCTTTAATAAACTCCACGGTAGGAATCCGGAAAATCGTATCCATGCTCAGCACATCAACCGGTGCCTTATCCGGATAGATGGCAAGAAAATCATCGATCCGTTCCACGCCTTCTTCTCCCCATTCCTTCCTGACTCTCTGTTCGGCTTCTTCTCTGGTCATGCTGTGTTTTCCGGGAATTGCCGGTTTGAAGTCAAATTCTCCAAGTACCGTTCCGATCAGTATCGGGATCGTCTTAGCATGCTCCGTAAAGCCGTATTTCACCGGATCCCCCAGATATGCTTTTCCGGTATGTGGGAAATTACCAACATAACCGCCCTTTGCTTCAATCTCCGGGCTTACTTTCAGATAAGCCTCTGCAAGCTGTCTGTAGGGAATCGTCTTCAGTTTGTCTACATCCTTTTCCGCAAGTCCCAGTTCTCTCAGCATGGCAAGTACGATTTCTCTCCCATCCCGGTCCTCTACATCACTCAGTGCCTCTATCACACCGCTTTGAACGATTCCCTTGTGAAAGAGTCCGTCTGCCTCCGGCATCTGCATCAGGGTCCAGACCTTCGCACCACCACCGGATTGTCCAAACAGCGTTACATTATCCGGGTCTCCACCAAACTTTTCAATGTTGTCCCGGATCCATTGAAGCGCTGTGATCATATCAAAATTGCCTGCATTTGCAGAATCTGCATATTCATCCCCGAAAGGAGACAGATCAAGATAACCCAGTACATTCAACCGGTGATTTAACGATACTACCACAACATCCTTAAGCGCACACAGATTTTCACCATCATAAGCCAGCTGTTCAATGGAAGATCCGGCAAAGAACCCGCCTCCATGAAGCCAGACCATTACGGGGCGCTTCTTTGAATCACCGATCGATGGGGTCCAGATGTTCAGGGATAAACAATTCTCATCCTCCGGCCAGTACATATGCGGCACCATCATTTCACAATTCGGCTCATCCTTCGAAAGTAATGGGCACACATAACCATAAGACTGTGCTTCCCGGACTCCTTCCCACTCCTTAAGGCGATGCGGTCTGTGAAACCGCTGCGCTTCAGCATAAGGAATTCCCTTGAAAATGCAGCAGCCATTCCATTCATAGCCTCTTACCTTTCCTTCCGTTGTCTGTACAACCGGATAATCTTCCCGATATACAAATTTTCTCATACTGATCCCATCCTTTCCTGCTTTTAAAAAATTATTGTAACGATTCCGTCAATCCATAATAAGAAAACGGCGTGATCCCGGATCACCACTCCGGTAACGCTCTTTTCATAATTGGTATGATTATTTTCCATGAATTTATCACTCCGTGTTGTTTACATGACTTTTAATCAGATAACGTAACTGTTCAGTACCTTCACAGTTACGATGCAAAATCCATTCCAAATCGGCTTCGCCGATGGGATTTTGCATTACTGAATCATTTTCTTACGGTCTTTGCAGCAAATGCTTCGACCTGTACGGAATAGTTCCCAGATAACTACATTATAGATTACTTATAATGACAATTCAAGCCATAACCTTTCCGGATCTTTTGAACCCATTTTACATAAAAATGACGTACCTTTTACGATACATCGGTTTCCAGATTCATAAGCTCATCATCTTATCCGCGCAAAAGAAGCTCAAGAAGATTATTCTTGAGCTTCTTAATCTGATGCAGGAAAAGGGACTTGAACCCTCATGATATTGCTATCACACGGACCTGAACCGTGCGCGTCTGCCAATTCCGCCATTCCTGCGAACAAAAACTATTCTACATATTTTTGCCCTTGTTGTCAACAGTTTTTACCTGTTTTTCTTTACGATTTTGCTGAATCTTTTTCTGAGCAGCATTTTTTAACGTTTTTGTGTCTTCTGACCATCTCTTTTTGCTTTTTTTCATGGATTTTTGGAATTCTATCTGTAGCTCTTCCCATCGAAGATTAAATTCTTCCCTGAACTTTTCACCTGCAATCTCATATAATGCATGAAGAATGGTATGCACAGCTCTCCTTGTATTCTCATCCAGATCCCTCATGGCCTCATAGCTTCTGGTAATACATCCCTTCAGATCCCCTCCAAATTCAAATACATCTTCTGCTCCGGATGCCGTAACGACCTCATACAGCGTATCTACAAAGGTACGTACCTGTTCCTGTGACAGGGACAGAATCCACTCATTCAACGCCTCATCCTGCAGTTTTTGGGCCGTGGTCCGGTCTTCTACCCGTACAAAATGATCTCCGTCAATTCTCCAGTTAAAGGAATTATGCTGCATTGCACCAATGCTGCGGCTTTCAATGATTTCACAGTTCTCACAGGTTTCCATGATGACTCCGACAATCGAAGACTTCGGAATAAACTTAAACATCCGGTTCTTCACCGATGCATAATCACATTTGGCAAAAATTTCCGGCCGGAATCCAGGACCATCATGATTATAAATACACAACAGATGCTTTTTGGTCCTGACTGAACAGTTCATGGCAGCATAAGAAGCAAGATTACCGCCCTTTGAGTGTCCACCCACGAAGAGCTCCTGTTTTACCCTTGAATACACCTTATTCAGATACTCTACTGCAAGCTCCTGACTGTGCGTAGGCTCAGATAATGCCAGATTAAGATCCTCCTTCCAGCCTACAATCGTTGCGTCCGTTCCACGATATGCCACATAGCAGATTCCCTCATCCGGAAAACAGGTCAGCGCGGAAAACTGGGTATCCGTTTCCTCCTCAACCACATTCTCATGATAATTCAGCTTCATATTGCCAAACCGCTTTGAAGCGGCTGCTGCCCGGAACAGCTCTTCATTCTGTTCCTTATACCAATACCCTGCAAGCAACTCCTCCATACGATCCTGCTCCAGAATACTCTGTACGGAAACCGCCTCCTTCTTTTCCTTAAGGGAGGGAACAAATGGCTGGAAATTCATATAAGAAAGCTGGCAGATCACCAGTGAATCCACTTCATTAAAGGGCTTCTGAGCAAACGTATTCTGCCCATAGGTTCTGATATATTCAATAATATTGTCCATAGAATCCGCCTCCTTATTCTATTGTACCATAGATAGCATCTACACAAAACCTGCAAATCCACACTTTATTCCATCATCCGTAACAGTTCAGCCATGGCCATTCATAAGCTGCCGGATTGTACAGATTGGCTAACAAATATACGTGCTTTCCGGCAACTTATTTCATGTCGGGCGTTAATGATTCCACATTAACAGCAGCTGGACAACGCGGCTGTAGCTGTCAAGTCCATCCTCGACACCATTTAGCGTGAGCGTTGTTTCCAGAAAATCATACGAGGCCTGCTGCACCTTTGTGGTCTCTAAGACCGCCTTTTTCTCCACCTGATCCCAGCTCTCCTTTGTCAGGAAAACACTGTCCTTCCGGACCTGCACGGAAATTTCCGGATGCTTCCAATATTCCTCTTCACCGACTGTCCGGTAAAAATCATCATCCAGATAGGCAATCACACTTAAGTAAGCGCTATACTGAAACAGCTCTTCCTCTGATCCCACACAGGCCAGATATCCGATGAAGTTTGCCTCATCCTCCAGAATAAAGCCCTTTAAATGGGACAGCTCATGGCAGAGCGTTGCCGGCTGATTCGTAATATAAATCATCGTATTATAATTTGCTTCCATCGAAAATGGGAAATAATACCCCATAATATACTGCTGGCTGAAAAAAGCAGAGGTCTTTAGTCTCTTTGGCTTCGGATAATAGCCGGACAATTGCGGATACGTTTCTCCAAGACGCATCATTTCCTGCCGTGCAGTCTCCTCGATATCCAGATCAGAAACAATATAGCCCTTCTCATCCCGCTCCATCCTAAGGGCAAGCGCATTCGCCTTTTCTACCACTTCATCCCGGAGTTTTGTAAGCTCTGCAATACCGTAGGTATGTTCCCTGGCTTCCTGTGTAATAAAAAGCTTCCGTTCCGTAATCGTCGGCACCCGGTACAGCAAAAAGCAGTTGAGCGTCATAATCAGACAGACAATTCCCACTACCCAGATAAGAAACAGGGAATATTTCCGGTATGCTCTACACAAACTCCTGTTCCATCCCGGAACACTGCTCCCTGTCTGTGGCTGCTTTACTCCTTTTCCTTCCGATTGTTCATGCTTTGTGCCTTTCACACGCCTTCCCACATAAGACACCCCATACACAACACCTTCCAAAATTCCCCATAATATCCACACGGCTGCCAGAACAACACCCAGATAAAGCATCATTTCTCCCACTGAAAAAGGAAAACATCCGGTAACTCTTCCATAGCTTTCCACCCATAGAGGGAAAATATAGTTTACATAATATTGTGCAAATTGTGGACTGACTCTGGAAATGATATTGAGCAGTACCGCTATCAAAATAAACCAGATCGGAATTCTTATCTTTCTTTCAGACATAAATCTGTAATCTCCTCATAAACTGCACTATAACTTCCTATGTAAAGGCAGTTTCGTATGAATACCTGGTTTTCCTTTGTACAGGACATCAATCAGTTCCTCTGGAGCGGCCCGCTGCTCCTTCTGCTTTCCGGAACCCATATCTATTTTACACTTTTATTGAAGTTTCCGCAAAAGCATCTTCTTTCCGCAATCCGTATGTCCGTCTGTGCACCTTCCGGGGAAAGCAAAAACTTCTCTGTCTTTGCCACCCTGTCTACCACGCTTGCTTCCACCCTCGGAACCGGGAATATTGTCGGCGTTTCGACTGCGGTAGCTCTCGGCGGTCCCGGTGCCATCTTCTGGTGCTGGCTCACCGGTGTGCTCGGTATGGCAACCTCCTATGCAGAATGCTTTTTAAGTGTGCGCTTCCGGCATCAGGACGCTTCCGGCACCTACCATGGCGGTCCCATGTATGTCTGGGAGATCGGTTTACATAATAAATCTATCGGGAAATTTTATGCATTTCTGACCTTTCTTGCCGCCCTGTTTGTCGGCTGTTTCACACAGGCCAATGCCGTAACCCAGACGACGGAGCTTACCTTCCATATTTCTCCATATATCACCGGCCTTGCGACGGTTGTACTGATTGCTTCCGTGATCCTTAGGGGCAACCACTCCATTGCCAATGCCTGCATGAAAATTGTTCCGGTTCTTGGCATTCTTTATACCTTAAGCTGTATCCTGCTTCTTTGGATCAACCGCTCTGCCCTGCTTCCTGCCATTGTCCTTATCATAAAGCATGCCCTCGCACCAAGAGCGGCCTTAGGCGGTGCTGCCGGCTCTTCCCTGATGCTCACTGCCCGCTTTGGAATTGCCAGAGGGCTTTTTACCAACGAAGCCGGGATCGGGACGGCTGCCATTACCGCTGCCGCAACCTCTGAACAGAATCCCGTGCGTCAGGCGTATGTTTCCATGACCGCCGTCTTCTGGGATACCGTTGTGATGTGTCTCTTAAGCGGCCTCGTCATTGTAACCAATATGATTCTGCATCCGGATTCCCTTGCTTGCGCAAACGAAGGAAGTCTTGTTGATGTTGCCTTTTCTTATCTGCCGTTTGGCGGAAATACCTTCCTGTCCCTGTGTCTTGCTGCCTTTGCCGTGACCACACTGATCGGCTGGTCTTACATGGGACAGCAGGCTTATGGTTACCTGACCGGCAATAAGGGCTTTCTTTACTATAAGCTCGCTTACCTCGCGATGATCTTTATCGGTGCCATTCTGCCACTTCGCTTTGTCTGGGAATGTGCCGATCTCGTGAATGCCTTTATGGTCATTCCAAGTGTCGGGGCGCTTTTCCTTTTGCAGAAGGAGCTTCGCATTACCTGAACCGTTCCTCTCTGATCGATAAGGAAATGTAAACATCACCGGCCCTTACCTGCCAGTTCCTGATATCGCTGCAAACAGACACAGCAGAAGTAAAAATACCACATTGTATACCGTAAAAACCAGCATATATCTTCCGCGCTGTGCTCCTTTTACGGAAGCATAAAACTTATAGGAAATGAGACTTGCCAGGGATGCAATCAATGTACCAAGTCCACCGATATTCACGCCCCACAACAGTTCCTTATATTCGGTCGTAAATCCAGAAAGCAGCATGGTAGCCGGAACATTGCTGATGATCTGGGAACAGCCAATGGACAACCAGAATTCTTTTCCCTCCATCACACTTCCAATCCACCGGCTTACCGAAGGAATTCTCTGCACGTTGCCAACAAAGATGAAGAATCCGGCAAATGTTCCGAGCAGGAAATAATCCACCTGCGCAAACAGATCCCGGAAGGCAATCATTCCAACGATCACTACAGCAAGAAAACTGATTCCATAAGGAAGAATCCTTAAAACCGTACCCATACAGACCAAAAACAATATTCCCAGAAGAAGGAGCTTTATTTTCTCCATCGGGATGTCCTCTTTCTCCAGCACTGCACTTGCAGAATCCAGTCTGGTTCCCCGCTCCTTCCATTCTCTGAAAAGCAGGATCGCCAGTAAAAGAAAGAAGGATACTGCCACCAATGGCAGCATATAACGGATAAACATTCCAAATGAAAATGCAGAAACCGAATAAAGATAAAGGTTCTGCGGATTGCCAATCGGTGTGAGCATACTTCCTAAATTTGCTGCAATCGTCTGTAATACGATCACCGGTATCAAATGCTTTTCTTTATGAATACTTCCCAGAATTTCAATCGTAAACGGCACAAACGTAATGAGCGCCACATCATTGGTGATGATCATACTGAAAAAGAAGCATAAGAAGACAAGAACCATTTCCAGCTGCATTTCATTCCCGGCATGTCCGGTCAGGATCCGACCCAGATAACGGAAAACGCCCTGCTTCCGGAATCCTGCCACCAGAAACATCAGGCAAAACAATAATGCCAGTACTCGATAATCAAGATAACCCAGATATTCTTTGGAAACCGGTACAAACAGGGAAGAAATCACTGCAAGAAGTAATGCTGCCGTAAATACAATCTCCTTCTTTAAAACAAGTCCTAATTTTATCAATGTATTTTTCATTTGATCCTGTATCCTCTTCTTCCAAATCCATTTTCTGTTGTAATCTCACAGGAACCGACCAGCTCCCAAACCGCACGCTCATACTCGGAAACCCGCTGCGCCTTACGGATCTTTTTCAGGTAGTATTCCGGCTCTCTTGTGTTTTCTTCTACAGAATTCCCACTTTCACGATCCTGTGACTTGAACAGATACTGCCAGTAATTCCATAATTCTTTCATTTTAAACAGGACGGTCCTATCTCCCCATTTTTGATTTACATAATTATTGGTTATGTTATCTTGATAGGTCAGAAATTCTTCCCTTGAGAGCGCCGGGCCTCCCTGAATCTCCCGGAGCAGGGACGGATTTACCAGCAGTCCCCGTCCGAACATCCAACGGGTATTTTCCGGGAAAAGCTGTTTCATTTCCCCGAAATCTTCTTTTGTGAAAAGATCCCCATTGTAGCAAAGCGTATGTTTACTATGGGAAACCGCATAAGCAAAATCCTGTGTCTGCGGATGATTCGCATACAGATCCGTCCCGATCCGGGGATGCAGAATCAGCTCCGATAAGGGATATTGATTATAAATCTCCAGAAGCCCTTCCCATTCTTCATGACAGTTCATTCCACTCCGTGTTTTCACCGAAATAGAAAGTGTGCTTCCTGTCCTGTCTTTCCACGCAAAGATCGCCTCCAGATAATTCTCTAAAAGTTCTGTCTGCGCCAGTAGTCCTGCACCCTTTTTCTTGGAAACCACCGTACCATACGGACACCCGATATTCAGGTTCACTTCTCCGTATCCAAGCTCCTCAAATTTTTCCAGATAAGGAATTGCATACTCTCCGGAATTACCAAGCAGCTGCGGAACCAGCGTAATCCCCTGATTATTCTGTGGATCCACATCCTTCTGATCTCTCGATTTCGTCAGTCCCTCTCTCGTAGCTGCTACAAACGGACCGAAATAATTTGTAATTTCATGGTTCGTATCAAACTGCCGGTGAAATTCATTCCGGAACAGGTATCCCGTGATGCCCTCCATCGGAGCAAAATAAAATTGATCTTTTTCACAAGTTGACATAATGTTATTATTGTATGCCTTTCATTTATAAGAAAGGGGCAGATCCAAGCTGCCCCTTTCCATGATTTATCTTATTTGATTTTACAAATCTAATCTTCCTTCGGAAGATCAATCTTAATATGCACATCACGGAGCTGCTTCTCATCTACGGTAGAAGGTGCTCCCATCATGACATCCTGTGCCGTCTTGTTCATCGGGAACGGAATGATTTCACGGATACTCTCCTCACCGGCAAGTAGCATAACCATACGGTCTACGCCCGGTGCAATTCCTGCATGCGGAGGTGCTCCGTAACAGAACGCATTGTACATGGCCGGGAATTTTGCTTTCACTGCATCTTCGCCCAGGCCTACGATTTCAAAGGCCTTTACCATAATTTCCGGATCATGGTTACGAACTGCTCCGGAAGATAATTCGACACCGTTGCATACCAGGTCATACTGATAAGCATTAATAGAAAGCGGATCTGCGTTGCACAGTGCATCCATACCGCCCTGCGGCATAGAGAACGGATTGTGACAGAATTCCAGTTCTCCGGATTCTTCTCCGATTTCATACATCGGGAAGTCTACGATCCAGCAGAATTCATAACAGTTCTGCTTCATATGTGCTTCACTGTTCATTCCAAGGTATTTCCTCAATACGCCTGCCCCTTTCAGAGCATCGCCCTTCTTACCTGCGGTAAGACCTACGAAATCACCTTTCTTAAGACCGAGCTTTTCGATGACTGCTTCTTTACGCTCCTGCAGGAACTTCGCAATTCCTCCAACCAGTTCGCCGTTTTCATCCAGCTTGAACCAGTAAGCCTTCTGGCCGCTCTGTACTTCAACATCGGCACAGATCTTATCAATTACCTTACGGGTTGCCGTGAACTGATCCACCACAATGGCTTCCACGCACTGTCCGTCGAAAGGTCCGAATCCACAATCCGCAAGCACCTCTGTTGCATCCTGTAATACCAGATCAATTCTTAAGTCCGGCTTATCCGAACCATACTTCTCGAGTGCATCACGATAAGAAATTCTGGCAAACGGTGCCTTAGATGCCTCTTTATAAATACCGTACTTTGCAAATACGGGCGGTAATACATCTTCAATAACCGCAAATACATCTTCCTGGGAAGCAAATGCCATTTCCATATCGAGCTGATAGAACTCACCGGGAGAACGGTCTGCTCTGGCATCCTCATCACGGAAGCAGGGTGCGATCTGGAAGTAACGGTCAAAACCGGACGTCATCAGCAGCTGCTTAAACTGCTGCGGTGCCTGCGGCAAAGCATAAAACTTGCCCGGATGATTACGGGACGGAACCAGGTAATCTCTCGCTCCTTCCGGAGAAGAACAGGTCAGAATCGGAGTGGTGATTTCCAGGAAATCATGCCCGGTCATTCTCTGACGCAGCTCTGCAACAACCTTGCTTCGAAGAACGATCTTCTCTTTGACAGCAGGATTACGCAGATCCAGATAACGGTATTTCAGACGGGTTGCTTCATCCGCTTCCTTACTTCTGTTAATTTCAAACGGAAGTTCATTGTAAATACACTTGCCAAGCACCTGGATATCTTCCGGTACGACTTCGACTTCACCGGTAGGAAGGTTGCCGTTCTTGCTGGAACGCTCCCGGACTGTTCCGGTAATGGATAACGTGGACTCATTATTGACGCCGCTTAACTTGTCCATCATCTCTTCGGTCTCCACAACCACCTGGGTGATTCCGTAAAAATCTCTTAAAATCAGGAATCCGAGATTCTTACTCACCTTTCGCATATTATCATAAAATCCGACCAGCGTAACCTTCTCTCCCACATCCGGGAGTCGTAACTGGCCACAGTTATGTGTTCTTGACTGTACCATGACTAACCTCATTTCCTTGTGTGTTTGTAACTATTCAGAGCCATGCAAATTATGACAATATGGACGTCGAATGCTTGCATTCGTAAGGACATTTGACATAATTTATATGGCGAAGTAACCACATGAGGTAAACTACGTTGCGTTAGCAACGGTTTTACGAATGGGGTTCTGAATAGTTACGTGTATTTTATCACTAAACCGTATGTATTATAGCACAGCACGTCCTTTACTGTCACTACTCAAAAGCAATCTTCTGATGATCTTTCCTATTTTCTTTTTTTATCCTCATATCTGCAGAAGAATGCACACTCCTCATCATTACACTGGTCTGCCTCCGGCAGCCGGCAGTTAATATGAAAGACATGCGCTACCTCTTTCTTTTCCTTGCTTCCGTAAATATGCAGTTCACTGTCAATTCCCATGCTCTGCAGTTTTTCATACATCGGCTGTGCATTCGGAAGTGTAAAGTCATGAACTGAGCTCATAACAAATGCCGGTGGAAAATCCACAGTCAGATAATGCAGTGTGTCAAGGCTCTTAAGTCTTGCCTTCGCCTCTGGGGTATCATCATAAATATCCTCTCCTGCATATTCCTTAAACACATCAAAATCAAGATTGGCTTTCGGATCATGGGTATCATATACTCCACAATTAAGCCCCACCGCACGAACCTTAAGCCCCGACGGAACAAACGGGAACTGCTTTGCATATTCGGGATTAGAGCAGATCGTCAGATACTGTGTGGAGAGCTGTGCTCCTGCCGAGTCTCCTACTACAAAAAGATGATCCGTGTCAATCGCATACTCTTTCGCATGATCCCGTACAAAGCAGAATACCTGATTGATATCCTCTAAGGCTGCCGGATATTTATGCTCCGGGGCAAGACGGTAGTTAAAGTTCACAAAGGTAAATCCCCGCTGTGCCAGCCGCATTCCATAGAACTGGTACTGTTCCTTGCTTCCATAAACCCAGCCTCCTCCATGGACACTGATAATCGTTTTCTGCGGTTTTGTTACCTCTTTCTGATGATAAATATCGAGCAGATTGTCACTCCCGTATGGTCCGTAGGAAATATTGTCAAATCTCACAATATCCTCCGGCGTGGTAAGTCCTTCATCTCTCTTGTCATCACTGATTTTCCAGTTTACCCGGATATCCCTTACCTTTTCACTTAACATATCCTTTTCCTCCTTCATTACTGTATAATTCGTTTCTTATTTTATCTCTTAGATTTTCCTTTCCACTCCCTGTTACAGGAAAAAATGAATCCCCCAGAGTACCAGCAAATGTAACGGGTAATAAATATAAAACAGCCATTTGTTAAGCACTACATGCTTCTGCGACTTTTTCCCATTGTAGAACACCAGAATGACAATTGCTGCCACAATCCAGGCGATAATTGCATAAAAGCTGTGCAGTAATGCATATCCGGATAAAAACGGATAGACTGCATCATCCGGTGCATATCCGGGTATATTGAGTACAAAGAAAATGAAACACATCATTGCCCATGCACCAATCTGTTTTTTCCTGTTTCCACGGCTGTACCGAAACAATATGGCTGCAATCGGAAGAATCAGCGCACAATCACAGAATACCGATAGAATCGTCAGCACCAGAACAGACAAAATTTTCAATGCTTTGTTTAACTTACTGTCCAGTACCGCCAGAATACACAGGCACAGGAAGAAGGTAAACATCACATCTAATTGAAAATATCCCATAGCTAAAACAAAAGGAATCTCTGCAATAAATGCAAAAATCAACAGACGCTTCGCATAATCTTTTCTGGAATGAGTATAAAAATAGCCTTCCACCATAAAATAGCACATGGTGATGGACGTGAAATATCCCATATCTTCAAACACTTCATAAATAACCGTTCCTGATGGCAGCAAAATATGGGCGATATGATTGAATGTCATTAAAATAATTGCCAGATACTTGATCTGGTCGCGATTCATGATTTTATATTTTTTATCCATGGTATCTTTCCTTCTTTTATATAATCTGTCTACCACAGCATATCATAATTTACTTTGGTAATTCTCTAACTGATGAAAAATAGCAACTATATTTACAACATCTGCTCTCAGGAACCTGAAAGGGGTTAACTTTCAGCCTATCATAAATGGCGTCAATACGATCTAGCAGATGTTTAGCAGCCTGTTTATTCTTTAAACGATAAATCAAATGATACACAAGCCTATCAAGCAATTCATCTGCATGCTCTGTAACATTTAATTTATAAACCATACTTTAACCTCGTTTCGCTAAGCGCTATTCTGGCATCCTTTACCTTCCCTGCTTCTACTTGCTTTTCGGAGATCTCTATATCTCTGTACATAGCAATCTGTCTCATGGTTGACTCATAAATCTCCATGCTCATAATTACCATATCACCATAGCCATTTTTAGTAACATAAATAGGCTCATCTGTCTTGTGACACATCTCAGATATCTCCGATGTATTCTTCAAATCTTTAATTGGAATTATTTGTGGCATAATATGCACCCCCTCGATCATGGTCTAATTATACCATAATTATGCCCTATTTCAACTTCTTTTATTCCTTCTTTAATTCATCTAACCTTATTTGATCCCTTATTTAATCGTACTGTTTTCCAAAAACCATTGCCTTATAATTGGCGGAACACTCATTATTAATTCATTTGTATTATCAATCGTGCAAATCTCATTATGGATAATATCTTTCATATCACGTGGGGTAAACTCAAACTCAAAAAGTTGTTTTATTCGATCCTTCAACAGACTATCGTCAAATACGCCAGCCAATGAACAGGATTTTCCTTTTTGTAAAATATGCAGTAAATTTTTCTCTTTGGAATACTCACAATACAGACCATAATTCACACAGTAGCTTTCAGCCTTAAATTGTTCCATTTTATGCTCAAAGCTTTCTTTTGAAATTGAAGGTTTTGATATTGAATGATAAAAAGGGGCAAATATTTGTCTGCACGAACAAACATCTGTAAGCACATGTACAATATATCCTAAAAAGAAATCCCTATTATACTTGTCACAATTACCAGCATAAAACGTCCTGATACTTTCAAGCCAGTCATGAAACTCGCTTTCTTTCGTCACTTTTCCCCAAATAGCCCCTTCTGCAAATAAATGACTTTTTTCCTTCATGATACGTGTGTAGTCCGGACTTGCATGGACTGCATCCGGGGCAATTGCTCCCACAATATAAGTTGAATAATCAACAGGCATCTTAATATCTTCCAAAACCTTTTCTGCTATCAGAATATGCGTCATCGTATATGCCATTCTTCTACCTGCTTTCCTTTAGCCTCCTGAATCTAAAAACGACAGGCAATGACATCCCATCACAGCCCGCCGCTTTTCATTAATCATTAATCATTCATCTTAGCCAGTTTCGCAGCTTGGTCGGCTGCAATGCAGGCATCAATAATTTCCTGAATGTCACCATTCATAATTTTATCCAGCTTGTATAAGGTAAGGTTGATACGATGATCGGTCACACGTCCCTGCGGGAAGTTGTAGGTACGGATCTTCTCGGAACGATCTCCTGTACCGATCTGGCTTCTTCGCATTTCTGCTTCGGCATCATGACGCTGCTGCTGTTCCATATCGTACAGCTTCGCTTTCAGGATGGCAAAAGCCTTTGCCTTATTCTGGATCTGGGATTTCTCGGTCTGGCTGTAAACCACAATACCGGTCGGATAATGGGTCAGACGAACCGCAGAGTCTGTCGTATTCACACATTGGCCCCCGTTACCGGACGCACGCATCACGTCAATACGGATATCCTTATCCTCAATCACAATATCAATATCGTCTTCCACCTCAGGCATTACTGCTACAGAAATAGTCGAGGTATGAATACGACCGCCGCTTTCGGTTTCGGGAACACGCTGTACACGATGAACACCGCTTTCGTATTTCATCCTGGAATAAGCACCCTGTCCGTTAATCATGAAGTTTACTTCCTTCATTCCACCGATTCCGATTTCATCCACACTGAGGAGCTCTACCTTCCAGCGCTGACTTTCTGCATAATGCACATACATACGGTAGATCTCAGCCGCAAAAAGCGCTGCCTCATCCCCACCGGCACCGGCACGGATTTCCACGATAACGTTCTTATCATCATTCGGATCCTTGGGAAGCAGCAGGATTTTCAGCTTCTGTTCCAGCTCCTCCACACGTTTCTTGGCAGAAGCAAGCTCTTCCTTTAACATCTCCTTCATATCCTCATCGGTTTCTTCATCGAGAAGGGCAAGGGAATCTTCAATATCCTGCTTCGACTTCTTATATTCCTTATATGCTTCAACGATCGGAGTCAGATCACTCTGCTCCTTCATCAGCATACGGAAACGTTCCTGATTATTTGCTACATTTGGCTCTGCCAGCTCACTCATAATTTCTTCAAAGTGAATTAATAAATCTTCCAGCTTGTCAAACATCTTTCCACTCCTTATTTGTTTCGGAATCCTTACCAGACATATCCTGCTATTGTTATGAGAATTCCCCAACCTGCTTATTCATCATTTTTCAATATTGTTTCAACTATACGCTTTTAGGTTTACATAACTTTTATATTTCTGTCCATATGCTTATAAAATCGGCAGTCTTCCACTCACCACACGATCAAGACCTGCGAAATCCCTACAGACATCGATCTCCTTAAAGCCTGCTTCACGAAGAAGCTCACTCACTGCCTGTGCCTGTCCGCTTCCGATTTCCATCAGGATCTGTCCGCCTCGTTTGAGGTAATCCTGCGCCCCGCCGATGATTCTCCGGTAAAAGTCAAGCCCGTCCTCTCCTCCATCCAACGCAATATACGGATCATACTCCCGTACCTCTTCCATCAGTGTCGGGATAACCTTCCTTTCGATATACGGTGGATTGGATACCAGAAGATCAAACTTTCCGGTCACCTTTTCATACAGATCACTTTTAAGGAAATCTGCTTTGATACCAAGCAATTCCGCATTCAGTGCCGCTACCTGCAGTGCTTCCTTTGAAATATCCACACCGGTTCCCTCACAGTCATTCGAATAGTGAAGGAGACTTAACAGAATACAACCGGATCCGGTACACAGATCCAGAATCCGCATGCCATCATGCAGATACCTCATTGCCTCTTCCACCAGAATCTCGGTATCCTGTCTCGGAATCAGCACATGCTCATTTACCTGAAAGCGCAGTCCCATGAAATCCTGATATCCTAAAAGGTGCTGCAGCGGAACATGAACTGCTCTCTGCTCCAACGCTTTCCGGTACTGCTCCTCCTCTGCTTCAGACACCTCCCGGTCACCGTGACAAAGCAGTGTATTGTGATCGGTTCCGCACACCTCTTCCAGCAAAAGCCGTGCATCCAGCTGTGCCTCACCAATCTCTGCCTCTTTCAGTTTCTGCATTCCCAGAAGAAAGGCTTCCGTATAATTCATTCTTCCACGGTTCCTTTCTCATTCTGTGCTTCCGTCACATTCGCAGGCTGTTCCTCTGCTACAGTTTCCTCATCCTCTTCCTCCGGTTCCGAAAGTTCTCCATCCTTCATCCAGGATTCGTCTACCTCGTAACCAAATTCCTCATAGAGATAATTCTTCCAGTCAAAGACAGCCTCAACCGATTTGATTGCGACTTCAATCATATCTTCATCCGGCTCTTTCGTTGTCAGTCTCTGCAACCACATCCCCGGAGCCGAAATGATCCGGATCAGAATATTGTCACTGCGGCCTGCCAGACGGATAATCTCATAGGAGATTCCCGCAATTACCGGAATCAGTGCAATCCGGAGCAAAACACGGTAAGCCGGATTGGATACCCGGATAAAGAAAAAGAGAATTATACTCACAAATACAACGAAAAACAGGAAACTTGTTCCGCATCTCTTATGAATTCTGGAACTCTTCATCGCATTGTATACGGTAAGAGGCCTTCCCTTTTCGATACAGTTGATACACTTATGCTCTGCCCCATGATACTGATACAGACGATGAATGTCCTTCATCAGACTGATTGCCACAATATAAAGTAAAAAGATTGCAATCCGGATGACACCCTCAATAATCGCAAGCAGGGAATCGTTCCGGATAAATCCATTCAGCAGCGTGGACAGATAATACGGCAGAAGAATAAAAACTGCCACAGCCAGCACGATCGAAAGCACTGTGGTAAATCCCATCAGAATTTTCTCGCCGCGTCCTCCGGAAATCTTGTCAAGTGCCTTATCCAGCTTCGTCTCCTCCGCTTCGCCGTCCTCATAGAACTGGGCAGAATGATTGATACATTTCATGCCAAGGCGAAGAGAGTCAATAAAATTAAAAATGCCGCGTAAGAACGGAATTTTCGTAATTCTGCTTTCCGGAAAAAGTCCACGGAACACATCCACCTCGACATCAATTTCACCATCGGCTTTACGGATTGCAACCGCATAATCGTCTTTATTCTTCATCATAACACCTTCCAGAACGGCCTGACCGCCGATTCCGGAGTAGTGTGCGGATTTTTTCTTTTTCGCCATTTTAAATCTCCATTTAAGTTGTGTAACAATTCAGGACTTATCCCTCTCACTAAACTCATGCTTCGCTTTTCGCTTGCATTCGTTAAGTGTTCCGGACTGGTTCTCACTAAGTTCAAGCTTCGCTTTCAGCTTGCTTTCACTAAGTGTATTCTACCGACTCCACTAAATTCAGGTCTCGTCTTCGACTCACCTTCATTAAGTGTATCGGTATGGTTCGCACTAAATTCGAGTTTCTCTTACGCTCACTCTCATTAAGTGCTCTACTCATACACAAAAAAGGTTGAGATGATGTAACACCTCAACCTTCATCGTTTCACTATTTGCCTGCTACGCCATACTTCTTATTGAACTTATCAATACGTCCGTCAGTTCTTGCAGCCTTCTGCTGACCTGTGTAGAATGAATGACATTTGGAACAAACTTCAACGTGAATATCTTCCTTTGTTGAACCTGTTACAAAAGTGTTGCCACAGTTGCAAGTTACAGTTGCCTGATAATAATCAGGATGAATTCCTTCTCTCATACTTTCACCTCTCTATGATCATTTCTCATATTTTCTGTTCTCATCCACTGTGTTTCCTACGAAACAGCTTTTTAAGTATACCATAGGTATCATGCCTTGGCAAGCATTTTTTATAACCATTTAATCTTCTTAACCATATTGACAAATTCCTGATTGTTTCTTGTTTTGGCAAACAGGTCAAGAATCTTGTCCAGTGACTCTTCCGGCTTTAATCCGTTCAAAGCCTTCCGGATGATATTCATGGCATCAAGCTCGTCCTGTGATAACAGCAGGTCTTCACGACGCGTACTGGATCTCGGGATATCGATTGCCGGGAAGATTCTCTTCTCGGACAGCTTTCTGTCAAGCATTAATTCCATGTTACCTGTTCCCTTGAATTCCTCGTAAACCACATCATCCATCTTGGAACCGGTATCTACCAGTGCGGTTGCCAGAATCGTTAAGGATCCACCCTCACGCATATTTCTCGCTGCACCAAAGAACCTCTTCGGCATATGTAATGCAGCAGGATCGAGACCACCGGATAAGGTTCTTCCGCTGGGAGGAACAATCAGGTTGTAGGCTCTTGCAAGTCTTGTAATACTGTCAATCAGGATTACAACATCCTTTCCATGCTCTACAAGACGCTTACCACGCTCTATTACCATTTCGGATACACGCTTATGATGCTCCGGGAGTTCATCAAAGGTAGAATAAATAACTTCTACATTCGGTCCTTCAATTGCTTCCTTAATATCGGTTACTTCTTCCGGACGTTCATCAATCAACAGAATGATGAGGTGTACTTCCGGAGAGTTACGCTTTACGGATTTCGCAACATCCTTTAACAGGGTTGTCTTACCAGCCTTCGGAGGGGATACGATCATACCTCTCTGCCCCTTACCGACCGGACTGATCAGATCCATAACACGCATTGCCACACTCGCCCCCGGCATTTCCAGATGAAGACGCTCATTCGGGAAAATCGGTGTCATATCTTCAAAATTATAACGTTTCGAGCTTTCTTCCGGCGTATAACCATTGATGCTCTTCACATATAACAGTGCTGCAAACTTCTCTCCCTGTGTACGTACTCTGGTATTTCCCTCCAGAATATCACCGGTCTTCAGTCCGAAACGGCGGATCTGGCTCGGAGCCACATAGACGTCATTCTCACCGGGAAGATAGTTCTCGCAACGGATAAATCCGAAGCCATCCGGCATAACCTCCAGAATACCATGTGCACTGATTCCGCTGTCCAGTTCTTCAAGCGTTTTTTCTTCTTCCGCTTGTGTGGTTTTTTCTTCTTTATTTCTACTATCTTCTTTGGCTTTTACTTCTTCTCTGATCTTTGTTTCCTTACGTTCTACCGCTTTGGGGGTTACAACACCTTTCGGCTGCTGAACTCCTTTGCCCTCTGCCTTGTCCTTTTCATCAGCTGCAAGCATTGCTTCTACCAGTTCGTCCTTTTTCATGGTTGAAATACCACGCAGTCCTCTTGCTTTCGCTACTGCCTTCAAATCTACAAGCGCTAAAGACTCATACTTTTCTCTCATATTCTCCTCCAAATATCTATGAAAACTGTATACCATTATTACATTTCAAAGGGAATTTTCTTACGAATTGCAAATGATTTGTCATACAATAAAGTGATTATACAACATTCATTTCCAAAAGGAAAGCAGTTTTTTTAATATTTTTGGCAAATTTTCGGCAAAATGAGACATATTTTTCTACTCATCCAATGACTGTCTGACGGGAACCTCAATCTTACGGTCGTAGCAGGCAAAGGTAGCTTCTACCCATTTTTTATCCGGCTTTTTCGTAAAAAGGCTGACAATCGGTACAAGAACCAGTCCTGCCACCATAGCGAATGCTCCCGCATTAATCGGAGACTGCAATACCGTTGGGAAGGAGCTTCTAAAGAACAGATTCAGCGTCATTACACCAACACCAGATACAAAGCTGACATAGCAGGCTGCCCTGGTTGTCTTTTTCCAGTATAAGCCATACAGGAACGGTGCAAGAAATGCCCCTGCCAGTGCGCCCCAGGATACTCCCATAAGCTGCGCGATAAAGGTCACGTTACTCTTATACTGCACAATGGCAATCACTACGGAAATCGCAATAAATACCACGATCAGAAGCCTCATAATGAATACCTGCTTCTTTTCATCCATATCTTTCACTACATGATCCTTTAATACATCCAGTGTCAGCGTTGAACTCGATGCCATAACAAGAGAAGACAACGTTGACATGGAAGCAGACAACACCAGAATCACGACAAGTCCTATGAGAAGATCCGGAAGATTCGAAAGCATTGCCGGAATCACGGCATCATAGCCATCTGCTGCAATGTCAATCTGACTGCTGTACAATCTTCCGAAGCCGCCAAGGAAATAGCATCCTCCGGATACCACAACTGCAAACAAAGTAGAAATAATAGTTCCCTTTTTAATAGAGGCCTCGCTCTTAATCGCATAAAACTTCTGCACCATCTGCGGAAGTCCCCAGGTTCCGAGGGAGGTCAATACAACCACACAAAGCAGGTTAAACGGATCCGGTCCAAAGAACGATGCAAACACACCGGGCTGTGTGGACGCTGCCGCATCTTCTACATTGGCAAGTCCGTTTAAGGCTTCCAGGAAACCACCGTTGCTTTTTAATACGGCTGCAATTACCACGACAATACCAAACAACATGATAAGTCCCTGCAGGAAATCATTAATTGCCGTTGCCATATAACCGCCTGCTACCACATAGATCCCTGTCAATACCGCCATTACCAGAATACAGACCGCATAATCAATATGGAACGCCATTCCAAACAGTCTGGATAATCCGTTGTAAAGTGATGCCGTATAAGGAATCAGGAATACAAATACGATCACGGATGCCACAATCTTTAAATTCTTGGACTGGAAACGTGTTCCAAAGAATTCCGGCATGGTTGCACTGTCTAAATGCTGTGTCATAACACGGGTTCTTCTTCCTAAAACCACCCAGGCAAGCATGGAGCCAAGCAATGCATTTCCGATTCCGATCCAGGTGGAAGCAATTCCGTATTTCCACCCGAACTGTCCGGCATATCCTACGAAAATAACTGCCGAAAAGTACGAGGTTCCGTAGGCAAAGGCTGTAAGCCACGGACCGACACTCCGTCCTCCAAGTACGAATCCATTTACATCTGTTGCATGCTTTCTGCAATAAAAGCCAATTGCCAGCATCACCCCGAAAAAAATTACCAGCATCAATATTTTAATAGTCATAACCCACTCTCTCCTCTTTTTCTTTCTCTGTTACCATCATATAAATTATGTAAACCGCATGGCAGAACAATGGTAACTGCTCCGTATATCAGCTGCGGCTCTGTGCTTCTACCAGACGCGTTCCGCAGTACTGTTCACGAAGCTTCGGCTTCTCAATCTTGCCGGTAGGATTTCTCGGAATATCCGCAAATACAATCTTATGCGGACGCTTATAACGGGGAAGCTTCTGACAGAATTCATTCACCTCTTCCTCTGTACAGGATCGATCCGGCTTTAACTCTATTACCGCAAGGGTTGTCTCGCCCAGACGCTTATCGGGAATACCAATGACTGCCACATCATGAACGGCATCTATATTGCGCAGGAAATCCTCAATCTGTACCGGATAAATATTCTCGCCGCCACTGATAATGACATCCTTCTTCCGGTCTACCAGGAAAATGAAGCCATCCTCATCCATCTGGGCCATATCTCCGGTATAAAGCCAGCCTTCCTCATCCATGACTTCCTTCGTTGCTTCTTCATCATTATAATAACAGGTCATTACACCGGGGCCCTTAACCGCAAGCTCGCCGACCTCTCCCTGAGGAACCTCATTCCGGTTCTCGTCCACAATCTTAACCTTCCAGCCAAAGCCCGGCTTTCCGATTGCACCAACCTTATCAATATTTTCTACTCCAAGATGAACACATCCGGGTCCGATGGACTCGCTTAAGCCATAATTGGTATCATACTGGTGGTTCGGGAAATAATGCTTCCAGTGCTTAATCAGACTCGGTGGTACCGGCTGTGCACCGATGTGCATAAGTCTCCAGTGTGACAGATCATAATCCTCAAGCTTCACTCTTCCGCTGTCTAACGCTTCCAGAATATCCTGTGCCCACGGAACCAGGAGCCATACAATCGTACATTTTTCTTTGGATACCGCATCCAATATGTATTCCGGTCTGGTTCCCTTTAACAGAACTGCCTTGCTTCCGGACAAAAGGGAGCCGAACCAGTGCATCTTCGCTCCTGTATGATATAACGGAGGAATGCACAGAAACACATCGTCCCTGGTCTGTCCATGATGATTCTGCTCCACACGGCAGGAATGAATCAGACTTTCATGATTATGTAAGATCGCCTTCGGGAAGCCTGTTGTTCCGGAAGAGAAGTAAATTGCTGCATCATCCTGTTCCGTAAGATGAACCTTCGGTGCCACACTGGAACAATTCGAGGTCAGTGAAGCATAATCCTCTGCAAAGGTCGGGCAGTTATCTCCTACGAAGAACAATAAACGATTGCGGCTGATTTCATCTGCAATCTCCTCCACACGTCCGATAAATTCAGGTCCGAATACCAGCACATCTGCCTCTGCCTTTTCTACGCAATACCGGATTTCATCCGGCGCATAACGGAAGTTCAGAGGCACGGCAAGCGCTCCTGTTTTCATGATTCCAAAATAAATCGGCAGCCATTCCAGACAGTTCATTAACAGAATTGCCACCTTGTCCCCCTTCTTAATACCTCTTGAAATCAGCAGATTGGCAAACCGGTTCGCCTTTTCATCAAATACCCGCCAGGTAATCTCCCTTCGATAATGTGTCATAGGATTGGGCTCTATCAGTTCATATTCCTTCCAGGTAACCCGCCGGATCTCTTTGACCTCCGGGTTAATCTCCACCAGACAGACCTCATCCCCATAACTTCTGCTGTTCTGCTCCAATACATCTACAATTGTCATTTTCCCTCTCCTTTGATATTATGTAAACTATTTTGTTGTGATATATACTTCAATATTATGTCCTTTTATGCTTTAACGCTTTTATCTATTGAAGTATACCCTTGTATTCGTTATTTGTCAAGGATATTACCACGCTACCCGCTGCACTAAATTCGTACTTCACTTCGCTCATACTCATTAAGTACACGGGTATGGTTCGCACTAACCTCAAGCTTCGTCTCTGACTTGCTTTCGCTAAGTGCTCTACACAAAAAAAGGCACCAGACAATCCTATGTCTGATGCCAAAATTTCACGTTTTCTTCTCTGAAACTCACCTTGAAATCTGCACAGACATATAAGACCTATTGCTTATAACTGTGCAGGAACTGCTGTTACAAGCGAATACGCCTCTCATAATAATAAAGGTATGCCTGATTGGTAAGTTTTCTCTGATTCATACAAAACTCCCTGACTTTATAAAGTTCTACCTTAAGCAGATTAACACGCTGCATTCCGCATGTCAATCGGCTTTCCAATAAATCTCTACTTTCTCTTTTGCCTGCTCTTTGGTCAAACCACATTTCTCCTGCAATTCCAAAGCGGCCTGTTCCTTCGTACTTCTAAATTTCTTACAAAGAGAAACAATCGACTCTATTGTATTCTGACGTTCTTTATTCAATTCGTGTTCTGCTTTTTGCCGTTCTTTCTTTGCGCCAATTTCTTCTCCGATCTTTTGTCCAATCTCCCTCTCATCTCTGCGGATCAGTTCCATTTCACGTTCCTCGTCATATTCATAAATACTCATCTTGACTACCTCTGCTCTTTGCTTTAACAAAAAATCCTTCAATATATCATGCCGGATACAGTATTCGATTGCCGTTTCCACGGCCTGTTCCAATGGCATACCTGCACTATTATATCGGACCTGCTCTACATACTGGGTATATTGCTTTAATACCGGACATTTTTCCTTCAATTCTTCATTCATCTTAGGATTAATGTTCAGGATAGTTACCTTTAATTCCAGTTCCGGATCCTCTGTCGGTACTTCAAATGCTTCCGATAGTCTCAGGATCCGGCTTACCGTGTCCTTATAATTCCGTTGTACTTTTGTTACTACTCAACGTTTATAGAACATTCATCCCAGCCATACAAACGCACATTTGCTTTTCTTCCTCCCGCCTTTTCAATTATTTGAATGTGATTTAAAAGCATGGATTTCAGAAAACTTCTGTTTTCATAGTCAGAATAAATATAAAACAACGTTCAGAATATTAAACCATTTTGTCTTATTGCTTATATTTATAAAATCTCAGAATTTCATCGGCATAAGATACCAATGCTGTCTCTTAT